>Ga0075125_10001037_pt1 | contig 13053 bp, 6 predicted proteins | sample AntAceMetag02UKN_FD_69810 | JGI IMG/M metagenome (GOLD analysis project Ga0075125, IMG submission 69810) | Saline lake microbial communities from Ace Lake, Antarctica - Antarctic Ace Lake Metagenome 02UKN | ecosystem: Environmental > Aquatic > Non-marine Saline and Alkaline > Saline | place... | reverse complement strand
CAACAGTAAGCATATACTTCGGTGGACACTTTATGCGCTGGGTTGCAACCAACGATGCGAACCAATCACAAATTACCACAGCAAGCATAGACCGAGATACTGCTGGTGGGGATACCCTACGATGGGATGATGCTAAGAAAATTATTGTTGAATTTACCGCTGCATTTGCTGGAGCAAGTGGCGAACAGGGCGGATTTGGTCTCGTAGCTACCATAGCTCCGCTATACGACTACGATGATGCGACAGTGGCAGGTGCAAACTTCTCATTCAACACAGATGGCAAGCTCTATGCCCACACATCCAGCGGTGCTGGAGGAGCAGCCCACACAGAGGATGAAATAACTGGTATCACAGTGACTAATAGAAACGTGTACAGGATAGAGGTTGACCCAGGAGTAGATGTAAAATTCTATGTCAATGGCACGCTAGAATCAACCATAGCAACCAACCTACCCGCCGCAGCTTCTGATATTAAGTTTGGACACGGTTCAAGTGGAACCACCACCAACAACTACATAACCTACATAACAGCACCATACTTCTCAATAGAAATATAATGCCAGCCAATAAACCAACACCAAAATTATGAAGCCCCAACAATTCCAAGATAAAGTGCTAGAACACCTCGGCTCTGATGCCGAGTGGAAAAAGAACATTCATTACGAACTGAAGCAGTTAAAGCAAGAGGTTAAATCCACCAATGGCACGGTCAGGAGGCATCAGAGCTTCATAGATAACTTTAGCGGGAAGATAGCCGTTATAGGTACGCTTGTTATCTTCGGGGCAAATATAGCGTGGCAGTTCATAGCAGATAAACTAAAATAATGGCAAGAAAAGACCCATACTTAAAGAGTCTAGCTGCTGGCAAGAAACGCCGAGCACTCTTTAACCAACCCATCACGAAAGGTGGGAAGACAACGGGTCTCCGTGTCTTGCCTGGTGAAACTCTATATCAGGCGGCTACGAGACTTAAAATAGACCCACGTCAGATAGCCAACGCTTCGAGTTTTTCGGGTGGTAGTGCTGGCAGAGGACAATCATTAGCAGATTTACTAGCTTCTAACAAACCACTAGAATATGGTGCTCTTATCGAAGGATTAGGAACTTCCACCAAGAGTGATATATTCGGTTTCACAGACGGTAAACTCCAATCCCTCAAATACGGTAAAACAAGTGGTTATACTGGTAGAAACTTCGAGGCAGCTTTTGCTGGCGGCAAGTTTGATGATATTCAAGATATTGAATTAGGACAGTACATTGAACCTGACGATTTAATGGAAAAACTGAATCAGCCAGTATTCGGGGGTAGTGGCAGACCAGCCTATTCTTCTGTACAGAAATCGCTATCGGGTAGCAGAAGTCCACTCTCCACACCGAAACTATCTACCAAACAGGGAACACCAGCCCAAGAGTTCACAAAAACACCAGACATAAACGATAACTGGTGGGATAAAGCTAAATGGGGAACGGCTGGTCAGGGAAAGCCCAGTGGCTATGTAGTAGATAGGGGCGATGCTAGATACCAAGAATATATAGATAAGGGTTTTACAGAAGACCCGAATTATAAGCACGGAAGTGTGGCAAGATTACTTCCACCAGGTGATACACCACAAGCACCACAAGCCCCAAGAGTTATGGAAAGCTCGACGGGAGCTAGGGGAGCAGAGAACGAACTTGCCATTCAGCTAGACCCAGAAACCGAAGCACAAACTCAGGCAGATGTTAAACTTGCTGGTGAGATTAAAGATGCTGAAATTGAAGATTTACAAAAGAGATTTGATGATGCACTAAAAGATGCAACAAACATTTCTGACCTTTCTAACCAATCAAGACTAGATAGACAAGAGGGTGAGAATGTCCAAGCGAGAGGAATCGCTAGTGGCGGTGGATTGGGAGCTGCTGTATCACAAACAGGCGTGATGTTAAAAGTCGCCAAGAGCCACAGAACCGAGTCGGCACTTTTTGAAGCCCAGCGGTCATCAGCCATCAAAGCAGCTCAACAAGCACTTAAAGACGGACAAGCTCAACTTGCCAGAGATAAATTTAACGAAGCACGGTCTATCCAACAAGACGCTTGGGATAGAGAAGACGCTTACATTGCGAAACAGTTAGCCAACGAGAAAGCACTAGATGAGGATGACAAGAGAGCACAGGACTTTATGATAACGACTGCCACTTCCATCGCTCCCGCTATTGTAGCTTCTTGGGGTAATAACCCCGTAGCTAATCAAGAGCTTATTGATAGCAAGGCAGAAGAATACGGGATTGACCCGATGATTCTGAGGGGTGCAGTTGAGGATTATAGATATGGGTTGAAGGGTGGGACTGGTGCGACTGGAGCTGACGGTGTTGGCGGACTAACGGAAGCCGATAAAGTCAAGACAGCTAACTCAAAGGCATTATCTGACGGTATTTCGTATGAAGAGGCGTACAGACAGCTATATGGACAGTCTGGAACAGAAACGGGTAGCTACGGAGCAATTATTGGAGACCCAGATGGACAAATAATGGGATTACCTGCGTACAACACTGAAGAGAGCAATCCTGGAGCCACAAGGTCTAATCGCAACAACAATCCAGGTAACATCAAGGTTTCGGACTATACGAAGGATTTTGATGGTGCTATCGGGGTAGAAATAAAGAACGCCCAAGATGGCGGCAACTTCCTAGTGTTTGATAGCCCCGAATCTGGTTTCGCAGCTATGGGCAGACTACTGACGGAGGGCAAATCATATCAGGGCGTCGATGCCGAAACTGCTATGCGTAGGTGGTCGGGTGGAGTGAACCAAGACGGCACACTCAACGGTAGGGGTTATGGAGCGGCGGCTACTGGATTGAATCCCGACACAGACTTCCAAAGTCAAATTCAAGACACAACTGAATTAAATCGTTTAGTTCAAAATATGGCTAAGGTGGAGGGCTACGACCCAACCCAAACGTCTGGTGTTGCCAGAGACCAGATAGCTGATGCCGACAGCAGGTTTCTTACCGATAAAACAGAACAACAAAAACAGATTTATCTTGGCTTAAACGCACAGGACAAGGCAAATGTTCGCCAAATTATAAGCGGGGATGCCCTACTCTCTGATTTGGGTTCTGGAATGAAGGGTGCAGTCTATCGTCAGAGAATAAGTGCTATTGCGGTACAGCTTGACCCAGAGTATAGCGAGACAACGAACAAGATTAGATTTAATACTCAGAAACGATGGGACGACCCAAACGCTAAACCGTTCAATAGTCGTGGTTCAATCAATACATCTATGGGACATCTTGCCCAACTTAAAAAAGATGCGGATGAACTACAAAGAGTGCGAAAGAGTGGGCTTGGTGTTGTACTTCCATCAAACCTCACCGACATAAATGCGCTGAGTAACTGGTATCAAAAACACACAGGACATCCGGAGATAACCAACTTTATGTACACCCTAACAATCGTTGCATCGGAAATTGCATCTGCATACAAAGGTGCAACTGCTACTGACCAAGAAACAGAGAAGGTATATCAGACACTACGAGCTAACTACGCAAGTAGGCAGATAACTGGCGTGATAAACCAGGCATCCAAATTATTGTCTAGTAAAATTACAGCAATGGCTCAAGAATACGAAAATGTTATGGGTCGCTATCCAGAGAATCCGATTGTACAAGATTACATAATGGAAGACCTTAGAAGCGCTGGAGTAGATGTTGCAGAGATAGAACGGTCTTTAAGATTTCAGGGCTATGACATTCAAGGAACTTCTGGCACCGACGTGCAACCATCAAGCCCACAAGCGGATAGCTGGATTAGCGGCGATTATTGGACTAACCAAGGAATAAATTAAAATGGCATTCTTAGACTACAACAAGGCAAGAGAATTAGTACAGAAATCTATAACAGATGGAGCGTTTTCATCTAGCCAAGAAGCGCTAACTTCTTTAACCGAGGGGGGACACACAGTCGAGGGGTGGAATGACACCGCCCCCAACGCCATGAAGAACAAGGTTAAATATAATCCATTTAGACCATCTGGTATCTTCACTGGTTCTGGAACTAGATTGTCGGAGGGGATGGGAGAACAAGTTCAACAGATACACGCTGGTTCACAACGAACATTAAGTGGAGAACAAACAGTTCCCGAACAAGCACTCCAAACCGTTGGTAATATCGGTGATATTGCTGGTGAAGTTATCGGCGAGGGTGCTACCGCAGCAGCTAAACTATTTGATGAAATCGCCCCACAACAGAGTGCTGATATTCAAAACGAAGTTCAACGATACATAGAGTTAGCCAAAAACCCAGAGCTACGAGAAGAGGGCGGTGCTCTTGATGATGTTTTGGCAACCTTTGTCACATCACCGACTGGGCAAGGGGCATTAAGGGCAGCCGAAAGAGGTGCAGAGTCCTACATTGCGTGGTCAGAAGAAAACCCAAGAGCTGCTGCTAACTGGGAAGCCATTGCCAGTATTGGGCTGTGGATGTTCGGATTTAAGGGAATAAAACCCGCTGCGAAAGCCATTAAAGGCGGTAGCAAAGCTATCGCTGGTGGCGAAGCTGGACAGGCTGTTAGACAAATTGCCACGGAAGCTGGTGAAGGATTAGCACAGGAGGCTAAGTTTGTTGCTGGTGGTATCAAAAAAGCTGGAACAAAGGCTGGAGAAAGAGCAGTGAAAGCTGGTGAGTTCATCACAAGCCCAAGAGTAACTACGGAAGAGTTGAGAACAACCCTTGCTTCGAGGGTTTCTGGAGTTGATAGAGAATTGCTAAAGAAAGCTAAAACCAACCCAAGAGATATTGAAAAAGCATTATCTACTGTTAAGGATGCTCCAATTGGTTCGTTCCACAATCTAGCCGATAGAACAGCTAAAGCCGTTCAAGGTATAAGAGAAACCGCAGCCAAGGCATTCACGGAAGCCAAAAAACCATTCGTAGAAGCTGGTGAAACATTTGATTTATCTCAAAAACTATCGGATGTAGCAACAAAATTGAATGAAACAAGTTCATTGATTAAAATTAACCAACTCCGAAATAAAGCGGGTAAGTTTATATCAACATTCAAGGTTGAAGCTCCCGTTGGTGTATTAAAAAGTAGGGAACAAAAGATTATTCAAAGTATGGTAGATAGGATTAGAGCTGCCACCAACCTAACGCCAGATGAGGTTATCAATCTACGTGCCGAACTGGGTGCGTTTACAGAATCACTGCCCACCGTGCAAGGTAAAACAAGTCAAGCCACAAGAATTGCCAATCGATTAACAGGTAGCACTCTAGACGCAATGGAAAAGATTTTACCAAAAGAATTATCTGGTGCGTATGCCATTTATCGTAGATACTATGATATTTATGACAAATTAGGCAAAAAATTATTAAACAAAAAAGGCAACTTAAAAACCACCGCTGAAGGTGTGATTGCTGGTTCTGGTACTGAGAATAAACAGCAAATGCGTAACCTCTTAGAAGAAATTGGCGAAGAGCTTGGTATCAATATAAATGATGAGGTGGGTAATATCATCGCAATTAAGGAAGCACTGGGACAAAAAATTCCAGGTGAATTGCCACTGTCATCAATCTCAAAACACGGTGCTATCAATGAATTCATCACTACAATAAGAGAGATGGTGGTTGGTAAAGAAGCTACGATTAAGAAGTTTATCGAAGCTGGAAAAAAACCCAAAACCCCACCAATCCCAAAAGCTAAGGCTCCTAGCGGAGGAGCTAAAACAACCGCTAAGGCGGCAGAACTAGACCCTACCAAGTTCAAGACTGCGGAGGAGTTTGCTGTAAATAACCCAGCCTATAAGGAAGCTTTCTTGGGTAGGGGTGACGAAGATTTGGCAACATTTAAGGAGTATGGAAAAGAATCCATCCAATTAACCATAGACGAAGTGAAAGAACTCCCAAACAAAATCAGGGTTTATCGTGGGATTCCAAGGGATGCTGACATTAACAAGATAGATGTCGACCCAAGAATTAACATCGAGAACCAAAGCTGGACAACTGAGCGGTCTGTGGCTAAAAAGTTTGGCGAACAGGTAATTGAAAAAACGGTTAATAAGTCTGATATCGATATTGAAGCAACCATAAGTCGCAGAATAATACACCAAGTATTAAACGAGGCTGAAATTGTCATTAAAACCAAACCCCAACTAACTGACATATTCAACAAGGCGAAAGGACTTTAATCCCTAAACATTGCCAGTAAAAACAAAATAATTAAAAGCCAAGCGATAACAGGAAGATAAACGAATAATATCGCCCAGAAAGCCAACCATAAAATGATAGTTAAACATCCACTCATACCTATCTTATATCATATCCAATAACTCTTGTCAAGTGCCAGAGTTCAATAAACAACTAGATAAACTTACGGATGTCCTCCAGCAAGTGAGGGACACCAAGCAGACTAAGTTTCCCACGACGATAAGGGTAGCTAATTTTCCCGAATATCCTAAGCCCCCAGAGATTAAGTTCCCCGCAATCCCCAAGACCATAGCGGTCTCTAACTTCCCTGACTACCCCACGATTGATTTAACCAAAGACTTTAAGGGCTTAGACACTAGACTAGACACCTCATTTACCGACTTATCTGATGTTCTAAGGTGGGACAACCGCAAAGAAGCCCCTGTTAGAGTTCAGATAATGGACAAAAAGGGTGCGGTCATAGATAAATTCGCTCCTGATGTTTCAGTAAAGGGTGGGGGTGGTTCAAGTGGTGAACTAACCAGAGCGACTAACTTTGAGGGTGCACCAGTTGTTGTGGGGACTACTGCTGTTGAACTAACCTTCAGCGGTACGACTAAATCAATATCCATTCAATCCGACCCCGACAACACAGGGAATATCTGGATAGGTAAAAGTACAGTAACTAACACGGGGGCAAACGCTATGAGACAGCTTACCTCGGGAGCGTCGTATGAAATGGACTACGATGACCAAGCCAACGCCATCTATGTCATCTCAGACACGGCAGGTTCTAATGTCTTCAAGCTAGCCCTTACTTCCTGATGCCGAAGTTAAGAGGTTCACAACCAGGGGGGTTTCCGATACAGGATAACGACACAGCGATAGGGACAAGTTCAAGTCCCTTAGATTTTATTGATACCACTGGCTATACTTGGACTGGCTTATCCATAGGCGGTAAGCGAAAGTGGTTTCTTAACTTAACCCTAGTTTCTCACTTTGATACCAGTGACGGCACGGGTGATTGTACTGTTGGCGATGTTGCTACTACTTCAAGACGAGTAGCCAACCCCACTGCTGAGGGCAACCCCTATAACATAGGCGATTGGGTAGCGGGTTCTTTACATACTTGCCACCACGTCAACGCCCAATCCTATACGACAACCAATGCGTGTTCTTTTACCAATAATACAAGTACAACGATTGAAGTAAATATCTATGACGCTGACGAAACAACCGTCTTAAACACCCACACTACCGCAGCCATAACGGGGAACACTAACGTAACGGTTGACGATATTACTATCGCTGTTACTTCATTCGCCTTAGATACCGAAACATTTTACAAAGGAATTATCACAGTTTCATTTAACGCTGATACGGTCTTAGCTGAGGGTGGTAGATATAATGTTGAGATAATCCACCATAACGCTGGAACGGATTACACCTACACCCAGAACGATTTATTCTCTGACACCGAGACTTTAACCGCCTCGCTTACAGGCGTGACTATTGCCGAAAAAACAATCACTGGTAAACGACTAAGTGGGGTTTACTACTACACGATAGGCGATATTTTCCAGATAGACATATCGGACATAGACAACTTAAACTCTAGGTCTTACCCAACCACTCAGGTAAATGTCTTGGGAACAGAGTACGGATTACCCGCCCTTAACATAGCTGGAGCTTCATTGACGGGCTGGACTAACGCCCACGATGACGATAACGATACTTACCAGAAATTGAACTGGACTATCAACTACGCTAACAAGTATTCGCTTACCACTACGGGTAATGTATCTGCGAGATATGTGGACTGGGCGGCTGGAGTTTATCAGAACTCTGCCAACGCTAGCTTCGCTTTACACACCTACACCGAAACAGAGAGCGATGCTAATCACTGGGACTTAGAGGGTGAGACTTGGAGACTTGAAGACGACTACACGACAGCGTGGGACTCCACACAAGACGTTACAAGCTATGACGGCAATGATGGGCTACAAGTCGGTAAAGCCGAGACTTTGTTTTACCCTGATGCTGATTACTCCCCATACTCGCCAAGTGCGGGTTCTCAACCAGACTATTCTGCCGCCGCAGGAACTAGATATGCGAGAGGCGAGCTTTACCACACTAACACAGCCCACCCTAACGGAATCTTACAAATCGGTGGTGGGGCTACCGAAGCTGATTTAACCGCAGACAATGTGATATTTGAAGTCTCCTTAGACGGGACTGATTGGTACAACTTAAACGAATTATATACAGGTGGGGTTCTTGCTGACGGAGACGGATGTAGGTCTGATAGTGCGACTTACAATTTTGACAACGCCACAAAACAAATCAAATTTACTTTAGGAACTGGTGGTACAACAGGAGCAGCCACAGGTGGGGATAGCGGTTGGGGGGTTCTGTTGAGAGTTTCAATGCCCGATACAAGTACAGTAGGAATCACAGGCTATATTGAGATAAATGATTGGGAATAATGGCTTATCTCGGCGAAGCAAAAAGAAATAAGTATTCGTTTGCTCACGCAAATGACCTAATTCTTACAGAGGAAACTCAGGAGCTATACGAAACTACTTTAGACGGTGGGCATATTGTCCACACTTCAGATGTCTGGGCTGAGACAGTTGATTATGTAGCCGACTCCACAGACGCAGATACATTTGTCACCGCTAACCCTACAATTGTACATAAATACACGCTTCAGAACTTAACCGAAGTGGCTGGTTCTAACGGACAGGTCTGGAAGATAGTAGATACTGGAGTTTGGATTAAGAACTGGGTAAACCCCGCCAAACAAGCCGATACTGACGGTTCTGCTGGTGTTGGTTGGCAGGCTAAACTTTATCAAGATGACGACACCGAAGTTACCCCGTCTGAGGGTAGGTTCTGGATAAGTTATAAAACAGGCACGATTCATTTTGAGGCGGGATATACGCCATCAGACAGGGGATATGGGACACCCAAAACTACTTGCTACAACTACATCGGTGATATGGCTTCAGCGGTTATCGCTGACGATAAGGTTAAGGTTGATACTGCGGCTACGCCTGACTACATCGGAGCAGCTTACAGCGATGGTGTAATAAGAACCGATGACGCTACCATAGGCGTAACTGACGGGGGAAACTTTATAACCCTAGCGGTCAAGACTGATGGGATAAACGATACTCACATTAACTGGGGTGCTGGGGCGAATCAGGTTGATTGCGACGACCTACCCATCAAACAAATCGGAACGCCTACTTGGACAACCCAATGTCATTACAACCAGATGTTTGGTTCGGCTGGTAGAGCTACGGGTGGACTTATCACTGACGCTACTTCAGCTAACATAAATGTAGCAGGTGGGACGGGATTTATTAAAGCAACCGATGATGACGATGTAGCCCTCTTGTCGTTTGACTGGAGTGCTTCTAACGGCATAGCCATTCCAACTGGTACGACTAGATATATCGGGGTTGAGTATGGCGACCCGCCAGTGGTTGTTGTCAAAGAGACTAATACTTGGGATTACGATACAGATTTTCCATTGGGCGTGGTAGTAAACAACGCTGATACTTTATATATTTTAAACAATCCTTGGTGGGTCACGGACTCAATCACTAATCTGTTAGAGAGAGCTGACTGTATCACGGGACACGTAAGCAGAGATATTTGTGTAGGCGGATTGATGATTGGTGATTCTGCTGATACTAACCAATACATCACAATGACTGCTGGTAAATTGTGGTCAAGGTTTAACGAGTTCACTATAAGTGAAATAGATACTGACCCAGGTGGAGGTGGAGATGATTATGTCAGGGCATATCGTGATGCTGGAACTGGATATACTTATGTCACGGGTCAGACGACTTGGGATAATGCTTATTGGGATGACGGCACTGGCACACTCAATACTTTAGATTCTAACAAATATGGCAACCTGTGGCTTTATTTAGTAACTGGTGGACACATAATTGTTGCTTATGGTTGGGGTCAATACACCAACTCTGCGTCTGCTGAACTTGAGGCACCACCGACTACTGTTCCACCAGAAGTAGAAGAAGCTGGTATCTTGCTTGGTAGGTTTATTGTTCAGGAAGGAACGACCAATGCCATTGCTGTGGACTCGGCATTCACCACACAATTTACTGCTACCCAAGCGGCAGACCACAGCAACCTGACTGGATTAGCGTGGACTACAGCGGGGCATACTGCTACCGCATCTACTCTCGCAGGATTTGATGGAGCTGGGGACGCAGCAGAATACACTGAGTCTAATTATTCACTCGTTGATGGCACAAGAGCCTTCACAGGCAACGTCACTATACAAGGCGATTTAATTATTGAAGATGCGGGGTACATAGGCAGTGCGAGTGATGTTGATGCCATACAGATTGAGGCAGATGGAGACGTAGTATTTTCGCAGGACATAACGGTTCAAAGCGATATTTTTCTCACTGATGGACATAAGATTGGGATAACTGGTTCAGAACCACAATTAACTTTTAACTCTACTGACCACGATTTTGAGTTCAAATACGGCACAGTGGAGATTCTTGGCTCATATCCTCTTAGATGGCGAGACCTCGGCGACACAGTAACCTATGGGTACATAAGGGCTATTTCCACAGACTTCACGATAGAATCCAACGTACCAATGGATATAGATATGATGGACAACAGTGCCACAGCTTTAGTTATCAGTGAGGGTGCTAATGCTTACGCCACTTTTAGCTCTCTTAACGGAACAGAGTCTATTGTATTTGCCAAGACTGTAACCGTTCCTGATGGTTCTCTGATGGCGACAAGTGCCGCTCCGACCACAGACGCTATGATTGCCAACAAGAAGTATGTTGACGACCACCCTGTTGGGGCTCATACCCACGATGGTGACACGCTTCAGTTAGATGCTGTCAATAGTGATGGTGGGGCTTTTGCCTTTAACACTGGCGGCACAGTTACTTTCAATGAAGCTATCACAATGTCCGCAGGGAAAGATTTAACGATTGCTGGGCATATTCTTTTCAACACCAATAACTCTTACATCGGGTTTACTTCACCAAGAATTACCTTTAACGACACTGATGACCAACTTGATTTAACAGGTACTCTGGTTCACGCCAATCAGTCTTATATGCTTGAACAGGCTGGTGCCGCAGCTAACAAGGATGGCTACGGACAGCTCTGGGTTAAGACTGCCACGCCTAACGAGTTATGGTTTACCGATGATGGTGGCACAAGTATCCAATTAAATGTAGCTGCTGGTGGAACAGACGTTAAGGTAGCCGTGGATGCTGCAGCAACCGCAGATTACTTAGGAGCAGCGTTTAGTGATGGAGTTTTACGAGCCGATGGAACTATCCTTACTTGGACTGATGGCGGTGACTTCGCTACGCTTGGGTGGGCTTCTACTGGGGTTGGCACAACCACTTGGGGTTCTGGTTCAGCACTAACTTGGACATTTGATGCTTCTGCTGGCACGGATACTACCGTAGCTTTCGGAGACGACACGATTACAGTTACAGCCGCAGATTTTAAAACAGACGGAAACCTTTGGCTTAATGGCTCAAACCAAGAACTAAGATTTTACGAGGGTGCTAACTACGTTGGCTTTGAAGCTCCCGCTCTTGCCGCAGACCAGATATGGGTGTTACCTACGGCTGACGGAGATGCTAACGAACTACTCCAAACAAACGGAAGCGGAACACTTGACTGGTGGACTATCCCAACGGGTTCGTTTGGGGTTACGCCACCCGGAGATGGATTCAATGGTGATGGGTTAACTACTGATGCCAACGGAACTGGGATTACTGCTAGCTGGACTTGGAACAGATTGACCACCCACGGGAGCGGTAGAAGCTGGTTAGTTGCTCATATTGTAGATAAAGACCCAGACCCGACAGCAGATGACATCTGTACCGAGACTCTCTGGCGGCACATACCGATTGATTTTGCGAGCTGGGACACCAGCAATGCTTGTGATGTTGACTCTTGGGCGGCTGTAACCAACTGGGGCAATAATGCTGGATGGCTAGAGGTTAAGTTTTATGACACTGCCGGAAACCTTGACTACACAATGACCAAAACTACTTGGGGCGGAGCTTCCACTTGGGAAACAACTGCTGTAACTGCAGCTAATCTGAATGGAACATACACACCAGGCGAAGAGTTTTACATTGAAATAAGTGCTAGAAGGGTCGGTTCAACTTGGATAGGAGGCATGCCAGCTCCAACACCAACGGAGCTCAGAATCGGTGAAATCATTTGGAAGTACAATAGGGTATAATAGTAATACTTGTTTATTTTATTACAACACAAAACTTGGCAGGACAGGGTAAGGAGGAAGGTAATCATCTGGCTACTTAAACTAGGATTATGGCAATTTATCGCAAGAAAATAGACTTTGGGGGAGTCAAGGACAACGATGACGAGAGAGACTATCCCTTTGAAGCATTCATAGGGGCGGGGGATTTAGTAATCCCCGATGAGTATGATGTAGAGGAAGAGTATGGTAAATTACCAGTGAAAGACCAGAAATCCACACAAGCCTGTGGTGCTTACGCCATTACCTACTACGCAATGATGCTGAACTTAATTGAGACTGGCGAGGTGGTTGATTTATCGCCCCGATGGTATTACCCTTGGACTAGGTTGAACGGGGGCGGTTCATTTACAAGGGATAATGTTTTAAGATTAGTAGAGACTGGTGCTACCCCTGAGAGTTATTTCCCAAGCAATCCTATAACCGAAGAACATCTAAGTTCTAAGAGTGGCTTTACAGACGAACTGGCTCAGTTAGCCGAAACCTATCAAGGTAGGGTCGCCACAGTCCTAAGCAAGGGTGCGACCTTTGACGAATACAGGGTAGCCATTTTTAAGGGGTACGGGGTGGTGTCGGGATA
>Ga0075125_10001034_pt1 | contig 13061 bp, 11 predicted proteins | sample AntAceMetag02UKN_FD_69810 | JGI IMG/M metagenome (GOLD analysis project Ga0075125, IMG submission 69810) | Saline lake microbial communities from Ace Lake, Antarctica - Antarctic Ace Lake Metagenome 02UKN | ecosystem: Environmental > Aquatic > Non-marine Saline and Alkaline > Saline | place... | reverse complement strand
AAAGATGACGGAACAGCAAGAGCGATAACTTGGGGTAGTGATTTTGAGGATGCAGGAGTGGCATTACCAACTACTACAGTGATAAGTAAATTATTAACAGTTGGCTTTATTTACAACACAGTTACTAGCAAATGGGGCTGTGTAGCAAGTGTGAGCCAAACTTGATATAATTAGAATATGACAAAGAATTGTAAAAAATGTAATAAGGAATTTAAAAAACCAATCAACTGTTCTAAGAAAATATGGATTGGTAGATTATATTGTTCAAAGAGTTGTGCTAATTCTATTAATTCTGTTGCTAACGAAACATAAATATGTCATTAAATACAAAATCATTTAGGAATACAAGCTTACAATGGGCTTCTATAACAGATGGAGATCAAACTAATTTAGACTTTACAGGAGATTTTACCTTTGAAACTTGGATTAAATTTAACAGTCTTTTCGCTACTAGCAATTATGCTGGAATAACTGGAAAATTTTATGGAGAAAATAGAAGTTGGCAAATTTTAATGTATAAATCTGGTTCTATTTCTAAATTAAGAGTAATCCATTTTGGTCAAAGTGAACAAAGTAAATTATTTACATGGTCACCATCTTTGGATACTTGGTATCATTTAGCAGTTGTTTTTGATATAACTGGTGACCAAGATATAGAATGTTTTGTAAATGGGGTCTCCCTGGGAGGTGCTCAAGCTACTACAAATTCAGTTACAACAGATAGCAGTGCTTCAGTTTTATTTGGAAATTATACAACTGATTTTTCTTCTGATTATTTAATGGATGGATTTCTTGATGAAACAATTTACTGGAATACTGCTAGAACACAGGCACAAATACAGGCAGAATATAATAGTGGAAATGGTAAAATATATGTAGGGGATGAAGCTGGCATGGTTGGCTATTGGAGATATGAAGATGACTTATTAGATGAAACTTCTAATGATAATGATTTAACAAATAATGGTTCTGGTACATTTAGTACAGACATTCCCTTTGTCGGAGGAGGAAGCGTTAATTCAAATTTTTTACAATTTTTTTAAATAACAGGGGGAACTAAAAACATAAAAACAAGCAGTCAACGCACTGCCTATACTACAAAAGAGTTCCCCCTCTTTAATTCATTAACAATAAAGTATGCCAGAGGAAAATACAAATTCCAGACTTTCAGTTTTGGAAAATCAAGTATCGAGTATTTTAGATAGTTATTCAAAATTTAAAGATGAAATGAAATCGGATATGAAAGAAATCAAAGAAGTATTATTAAAAAGACCTAGCTGGACTGTGTCTATAATAATATCCTTTTTAACAACAATATCTGTATCATTGATAGTTTTTTTATCCACTAAATAATGATAATATAAATGTCAAGATTTAAACGAAGGCAAAATAAACATTTAGCTAGTGATCAAGATAATGAGAATTGTGTTGTTTCCTGTGGAAGTTGTGTGTTTATAATTTTAGTTATAATAATAATAGTAGTATGGATAATGAAATATTAAACAATGGAGCGTTTGAAGGTCGTGAAGATACTGACTTTGCTGGTGGTACATTACCATTCGAAGTTAGAATTGAAGATAGTAACTGGAACAAGCTAGAGTATCTACCTACAGGCGAAATTCAAAGAGGTTTCAACGGTGATAAATTAAATTGTGTTACTCAGAGTAATCACAATTCTTTTGAACTTCAGTTAAATCAAATGATAGTGGCTAAGACTTTACCACTCAGTCATTTTATTTGGCTTAATGAAAAAGGTTATTTTGATGAGAATGGTAAACTTAATTTTTCAGAAAAGTACAATAGTATTCTTAATAAGACTGCTAAATATAAAGGTAACTGGCTTTATAAAGTTGCTAACGATGCAAGAGATAATGGATTAATTCCTCAATCGATGTTACCAGAAAATGTTGATGATACTTGGGATGATTACTTTAATCCAAATCAAATTACACAAGAGATGCTAGACCTTGGTAGAGAATTTTTAACTTTATTCGAAATTTTTTATGAATGGATTGATGATACTAGTGTTGAAAATCTTGTTAAACAACTTCAGCACGCGCCGATTCAAGTTGTATTTCCAAGACACGCTGTAGTTGAAATAACAAGTAAGGAAGCATTAATGGACTATTACGATAGCTACAATCCTTATGTAAAAGAAAAAGCTCAAAATCAAATTACTTCTTATATGAAGTTGATTATTAACCCAATTATGACATTACCAGAGAATATAAAGATAATAAAAGACGCTGATTCTAAAGCTGTTGGTATTTGGTACTTATGTAATAATGAAGAAGAACTGATAACAAGAGCTGTTGGAGATGGTTTTCCTATTCCAAGGAATCCAGATGGTTCATTAAATTGGGATATTTTAATTCAAGGTTTATTAACTTTAAATAAAAACAATATGATTAGTGAAAAAATCAAATCATGGATGCCTGGTTATAAAAAACCAGAAGAGGCTCCAGTAGAAGAGGCTCCAGTAGAAGAGGCTCCAGTAGAAGAGGCTCCAGTAGAAGAGGCTCCAGTAGAAGAGGCTCCAGTAGAAGAGGCTCCAAAAGTAGAAAAAGTACCAAGTTTTTTATAATTAATTAACATTTAACCGCAAATAAATGAACAAACCAAAATTTAGTATTGCACTCATTGCTAGAAATGAGGCTTTAACTTTACCAAAAATGATAGGCTCTTTAAAAGAATTTCAAGAGCGTGGAGGTGAAGTATGGATCCTTGACACTGGATCTACTGACAACACAATAGAAGTAGCAAAAAGCTTAGGGTGTAAAGTAGAAGCCGTAGGTGATAAATTTAGAATTAACATTGATGAAGACTTAGCAAAGAAAATCAATGAAAAATTTGTAATTGATGGAGAAGCGCCAGTGGTAAATGCCGGTGAGTCTCTTTTTGATTTTGGGTCAGCTAGAAATTATATCTCTACTTTTCCAGAGAATGATATGATAGCTACTCCTGATTGCGATGAGGTATATACTAAATTAGATATTGATAAGTTAAATAAAACCATAGAAGATGGTTTTGAACAGCTTGAATATAACTTTGTTTTTTCTCACGATAGCTTAGGCAATCCAGTAATAAAGTTTAAGCATTGTAAATTTTATGACAGAAGAAAAATGAAATGGTTTGGAATTATTCACGAGATATTAGGTGGAGAGACCAAGAGAATATTTTTAGGAGAAGATATAATAAAGCTAGAACATTATCAGAATGAAAAAACTAATCGCTCTGGTTACATTAAAGGTCTTGCTATCGACTGTTTCAACCACCCAGAGAATGATCGTAACTCTCATTATTTTGCTAGAGAGATGTTCTACTTAAATAGAACTAAATCAGCTATTAAAGAGTTTAAAAATCACATTTCAATGGGTCGATGGGGGACTGAAGCTGCTCAATCAATGCTTTACATCGGTGATTGTTATAAGAGGTTAGGCGAAACTGGTGATATGCTTAAATGGTATTCTCTATCAATAGAAAAAGAAGCAAGGAGAGAACCTCTCATGCGCATGGCTGAATTCTATTATGGTAAAGGTATGCACCAGCAAGTAGTGATTTATGGTGAGGCTGCTTTAACTATTACTCAATTACCTTTTTATTCTAACCATCAACCTTACTATGAACACGCTCCTCACGAGATGCTTTATGTTTCATACTGGCAGCTCGGTGATAAAGTGAAAAGTAAAGAACATTGGAAAAAGGCTATTTCATTTATACCGAACAATCCAAAGTATCTTTCAGATGCTCAATTTTATGAGGAACAAACTGCTCTGGATATCTATACTAAAAAAATAAAAGACAATGTTAATTTTTCTTTTGTTAAAAGAGGTGATGGCGAATTAGCCTGCATGGCTGGAGAAGTTGGAGCTAATTGTGATAGCCATCCTTATTCTGAAGAGCTTGGGTTAAAATTAAAAGAATCATTCGAATTTTTAAAAGATAAAGCTGCTATTGTTGAATGGGAAAATCAGCTTGATTATAATATTTTTCTTCATAGAAAAGATAATAATTTAGAAAAATTAAGAGACTTCTGGATGGCTGTTAAAAATTCATCAAGAAGGAAGTTTTTTGTTGGACCGAAGAGGTTAGAAGGAGTTTGTAAATTACTTGATGCAGAATTTATTGAAGTACCATTAGTTAATGCTTTTGAGTTTATAAAAACAATGGAGCTACCAATTGTTTTTGATAATGATATCTATGTGTTTAGTTGTGGCATGTCAGCAAAAGGATTAATTGCAGACTTAATTAAAGTTAAAATAAATATAACTTGTATTGATGCTGGAAGTTCGTTTGATCCTGTATTAGTTGGTGAGACAAGAACCGAGCAAGTTGATCAGGATACACTTCGTAGATTATATCTTCCTAGGCCTAGTCAAGAAGAATTAAATAAAATGTTTAATATTCCACAAGAAAATCATCCGGAAAAGTTATTTAAACTAGATCGCATTAGCGATGAAGATAAAGTAATTTATGATATGGGATGTTCAAATTTCAAGACTATTGATAGAGCTATTGGAGTTGACATTGAAGAACAAGAAGGTGTAGAATTAGTTTCTAGCGTAGATGATTTACCTATGGTTAAAAGCAATTCTGTTGATGTTATTCTTGCTAGTCATATATTAGAACATCTAGTTGATACAAATAAGGTATTAAAAGAATGGCATAGAATATTAAAACCATATGGAAGAATAGTCTTTATACTTCCAGACGATGAAATGATTAACACGTTGAGCCCACTTATGAGTGGAGAGGGTAGTCAGAAACATTTACAGACCTTTACACGACAGAAATTTGCTGACATAATATATACTTTTGATGGGTTAGATGTTGAAGAACTTGTAACGGTTATGGAGGGGTGGAGTTTTGGTGGAGTTATTACAAAAAAAGATTCTATAAAACCTGAAATTTCATTCGTTATCCCTACACTCGGAAGAGAAGAAGGATTAATGAGATGCTTAAAATCAATAGAGAATCTAAATTATCCAATTGATAAAATTGAAGTTATTGTAAAGCAAGATAGTTTTGAAAATAGGATTGGTGTTCCTATATTAGTAAAATCTGGAGTTGAAGAATCAACTGGTAAATGGGTTGTCTTTGCCTCTAACGACACTGAATTTACACCAGAGTCAATTAACGAAGCATTACTAGAGGGAGAGATGGGCTACGTTGCTTTCAACACTGGAGAGGTATCTCAGGATGAGGGAAATATTAATGAACACTTCATGATTAGAAGAGATATTATTGAAAAAATAGGAGAGGTTTTTGACACGGACTTCTGGCATGTTGGAGTTGATAATCTTCTATGGGCTAAAATGAAGAAACTAGGCATCGCAAAAAGGTGTAGTAAAGCTGTAGTAAATCATTTTCATTGGACCAAAGGAGAAGAAGTTGACGAGGTTTATAAAATAGGCTGGGATCCAATTAAAGTAGAAGAAGATCGCGCGTTATTAGTTAAAAAACTAAAAGAATTATAAACATATGAATAATACAATAACATTAAACGAAGCTGGTAGCGTGCTACTCGGTGCCGGATTAGTACAAATAGGAACTAACTTAAATCTTGGCTTATCTTTAGTGGGAATTGGAGCTTCACTTAAAGTAGTTATAGCTATTTTGGATAAATATGGTGTAGAAGTAGGCTCAAAACCTCAACAATAATTGTCTTTAAGCCCTGAAAGTTGTATAATAAATATAGAACTAACAATTAACTAAAAAAAGATGTATCCACAAATAAAAATTATCAATAATATAGGGAACACTATTGATATTCCAAATGAGTTGGATGTTAAATCTTCTACTTATTTGAGTGATAATATTGCTGCTGGAGTTATTGCTGTCCCTGTAGACAATACTTCTGATTTTACCTCTGGATCACCAATCTTATTATTGTTATCGTCAGTAGGAGCTGAAAGTTCTGAAATAGTAACTTCAGCCTCACATACTATTCAAGAATTTGTAACTTTAGCAACAACAATAGCTCATAATCGAGGTGACGTTGTTAGTGAATTGAAATGGGATCAGATAGTCGTATCGAAAAGTGCGACAATTGATGGCGTTTACGTTGTTTTCGCTACTCAAACCATATTTACAACACAATTAACTACAATTATTTATGATACGACTGGTTTAAGTACTGATTACTACAAGATTCAATGGAAAAATTCTATTACTGGATTGCTTTCAGAATATTCTACTGCTATAAGTGTTGATGCTTACCCAACCAATGCAGTTGCTACTGTTATTTATCCGGTGTTAAAAGCCATGGGAGTAAGTGAAGAGGATAATAGAATTACAATTCCATTTTGTATAGACGCTATTAATGATGCTAGGAAGTTTACTCATGCAAAGCTATACGGTATTCGTCACGCTTGGCAACAAGAGTTTGAGCATCCTATTAAATTATTAGCTGGAAATAATTATGTTGATCTACCAACTGACGTTGACTTTAGCGAGACAGACCAGTCAGTTTTAGCAGCTAGATTTACAATAGATAATATTTTAACACCGTTTAATTTGAGATATATTGATAAACGTACCTGGAACCAAGTTTCATTTTCAGTAACTGGAGGAACAAGTACTGCAACTGCTTTAATAGGAGCTGTCTCAATTACGTTGGATAGTGTTGGAGATTTCCCTGACAGTGCCGGAGGTGTGGCATATGTTGGAACAAATGATTACGATGAGACGATTGAACAGATCGCGTACACCTCTATAGATTTAACAACAAATCAACTTTTAGGAGTGACTGGAATCACCAGGAATCTCCCAATAGGAACTAGGGTATGGTCGAGACCCACAATTTCACAGCCTATCTATTACACAGTATTTGAAGACAAATTGTATTTTGACAGAATAGTTCCTGATTCAATGCAGGGAAATAATCTCTACATTGATTACTACAAAAAGATTGATGACGTTGTAAGTCTTTCCGCGGAGCTCCCAGAGCACTACAGAGAGATTTATAAGTGGTATCTACGCTATGCTATTAAGTATCGTAAAGATACTTCGCTTGATAGCAAAGATCCGGACTTAAAGAAATTTGAAGAGTTGGTGCAAGCCTTATTCAATAATCTTTATACCGGTCAAGATTCCACAATAATTACAAGTTAAAAATAAAACTATGGCATTTACAAACCCGCTGATTCCGTTAGTTGATATTCAACAACAGGAACAGCCTACAAACGATAGTTCATACCAGTTAGTTACCTTTGGTACAGTTACTGGTGGAACTCCCTACGCAGGTGCAACTTACGCAAATGTTTTTGCATTAGAATGTATTTTGCAAGATTTAGACGGTTCAGCTGTCTATCAAATGACTGGTACAGTCGCTGTCCCTGCTTGGACAGCAATCGGTGCAGGCGCAGCTGGTTCAACTGGCTACACAGGTCCAACTGGTTACACTGGTTACACTGGTCCAGATGGTGACACTGGAGCTACTGGTTATACTGGCGCTGGGTCAGATGGTGCAACCGGTCCAACTGGATACACTGGTCCTCATGGAGCTTCTTCAGCGACTGGTGCTACTGGAGCTACTGGCTACACAGGTCCAACTGGCTACACTGGCGACACTGGATATACCGGTTACACTGGTCATGGAGATACTGGATACACTGGTCCTATCGGTCCGTTTGGCTACACTGGCTACACTGGCTACACTGGTCCTGATGGTCCAACTGGTTACACTGGTTACACTGGTTACACTGGAGATACTGGCGACACTGGTCCTGATGGTCCAACTGGATATACAGGATACACTGGCTATACCGGAGACTCTGGTGCTGATTCAAGCGTAACTGGATATACCGGCTACACTGGATATACCGGTTATACCGGTTACACTGGCGACACCGGTTATACTGGCTACACTGGCTACACTGGTCCAACTGGAATTACTACAGTTGTAAATGGAATATCTACAACAGTAGGTGGAGGAGTAACTGAAAATATTTCAGCTGGCGACTTCGCTAATGTTCTTAACACAGATATAATATTTGTAACAGTTATGGACAACGGTTCAGGTAATGTTACATTATTAACAGCACTGACTAACAATGCTTCTGCTGATATAACATTTTCCGCGGACCCACAAAATGATACAATAATTAGTGTGTTGGTTCTACGCCCGTAGTTCTAGCACGGTAGTTTTTCTACCGCCCACTTATTTTTTGCGGGATGAGTGGGTAAATAGGAAAATTAATAAGAATACTATGCCAGTAATAAAAGACATTATTGTGCCATATCCAACGGAGGGAGTTATTCGATCATCTCAATTGAACGATACTGTTTGTCCAGAGAATTCTGTCCAACTAGCTATCAACATGAATTTCGATAGAATTGGATCTGTAGTTACTCGCAATGGAGTTGCCACCTATGCTACAACATTATCCGGAAGTGTAACAGCTTTCGGTACTTTAAATATTCAATCAGGCAACAAGAGACTTTTCGCTCAAGTAGCAGATGATATTTCAGTATGGAATGGAACTATTTGGACTTCAGTTAGAACTACTACGGTAGAGACTAAAGCTCGTTTCAGTCAATTTCTTAATAGAACTTGGATGGTAAACGGCAATGCTGGAGATGCTCCAGAGACTTCGAACGGTGGAGCATTTGATGATACAGATGTCCCAGCTACTTTTCCAGCGGCAGATTTTATAGAAGCAGGATTCGGTGGACGTGTCTGGGTAGCTGACTCTTCTACTGACATTCTTTATTACACTGACATTGTTCAGTCTGTTGATGGAACTAGTTATGTGACTCCATTGACTTTCGATATTACTACAAACTTTATTGCTGAATTTTCTCCGCAAGACGGAGAATCTATTACAGGATTATTCAGAGTGCCAAAAGCTCTATTACTTTTTAAACAGAATCACATTTATCGTGTTTACAATACTACTAATGTAGATCCGTATCCAGCTTACAATGTTGGAACATTTTCTCAGGAATCAATAATCCAGGCAAAGGATGGTATTTATTTCCATCACTCATCTGGTTTCTATAAATTTACTTACGATAGTCAGCCTACTGAAATATCTCGAAGAATTAACGATGTTGTAAAAGCTATTCCTAGGACTGCATATCCAAATATAGTAGGTGTCTATGATGGGCGAGATGCTGTTAAATGGTCATTAGGTCCGCTTACTTTTGAAGGTGTTTCTTATTTAAACTGTCAAGTAAGATATTCTATTTCAACTCAGATATGGACTATTTATGACTTTGCTAATAATGGATTTACAGCTTTAATAAGTTACGATGACGGAAAAACTATCGAGCAAATTGCCGGTACTTCAACTGGATTAGTTGGTAAATTAGATTCAGGCACTACAGACTTTGAAGAAAAGATTTATTTTGAAATGATTGACAGGTGGCGTTCATTCACTGAAGCGTATTCTCATTCTAAAACTATATCCGGTTTTTCTGTTATTTCTCAGAACGCTGGAGGAGCTTTATTCCAATATCAGACCGACAAAGAGGTAGTGAATAAATGGCATGCCATAGGAACTATGAAGGGACCGTATGTATCTCTATTTCCTAATGAAGTAACTAAAGACTTTAACTTAATTAGAACTAGATTGAGAGGATACACTACCGGTGATCCAATAATTTTAAATGGCATCGAAATATTGAAACTTGACGATGTTGGGTACGAAGAAAACTAGTATGAAATTAACAGAATTACTTTTAAACAGATTCCTTTATAGGGATACTAAGCAGAACTCGGAAACGAAGGACTCATCTTTAGTTTCGGCTGACTCGTCTGAAGTAGAGCCTGAGCCTATACCTTCCGGTGGAGCTGCTCAGGATTTGAATACTGGTAATGTTGAAATTGATGGTTCAGTTATTGAACCAGGGACTATTCCATCTACCACGCTTGATGTTTCTAATTGGGGTTGGACACAGAGTTGTGCTTTTTCCTCTACTGATTTGAACACCGTATCTTGGGGAGCTGGCACATTTACTTCTGCTAATGGAGTTTCATATTCAATCGGTGCCGGAAACACCGGCAACATGGCAGCTAAAACTTACATATATTTAGATATTAATGTTTCAGAAATTGCTTATCAAATAACTACTACTTCAGCAGATTCTGTTGGAGTTGGTAAAGTCCTTGTTGCTGTTGCTGAAGATGGAGCCACTGATGCTACATATAATTTACAAGAAGCTAATCAGATAGTTAGCGATAATATTCTTGCTAATACGATTGATGCTTCGAAGATGAATGTTGGACAGCTGTCAGCTATATCTGCTAATATAGGAACAATAACTGCTGGCTCAATAAACGGAGTTACTATCGCTATTGGAACTGGAGATGCTATCTTCAAAGCTGATGCTAGTGGTATTTATTTAGGTAATGCTACATTTGCCGATGCTCCATTTAATGTTGACATGGCTGGCAATGCTAAAGTTTCTAGTCTGATGCGTGATGATTTCCATTGGTTCACAGTTTTTGAATCAGCGGATGGGTATTCTAAAATAACGGATGGCGCGGGGACTATTAGTAGCTCTACAGATGGAGTAACAATAACTACTGGTGCGGTCGTTGATAATGATTGTGAATTAGCTAAAATATTAGGTAGTTCACTTATGAGTTGGGATCAAAATAATAAATTCAAATGTCAAGTAAAACCGACAAGTAATAGTAGCCAGGAAATTTATATAACGATGGGGCATGCGACTAGTAATTCTGCCATTACAAAACATTACGGATTTTATTTATTAGGAAATAACATTAATGCTACTGTAGCTGACGGGGTTAATGGTTTTCAAACTCCCTTAACTACTTTTTCAGCTGGAGCTAATATTGTACTGGAAGCAGAGTTGGATGCTTCTACTGGTATTATAAAATATTACGTCAATGGAGTATTAGAATTAACCGGAGATACTGATGGAACTCCTACTGGTAGTGGAAACTATACATTAAATGCTAGGGTAAGAACAAAAGATACTGCTGCTAGAATATTGCGACTTGTGTGGTGGGACTTTTGGCAAGCTAATGATTAGTCATCTATTTTAAATAAAATGAAATTAAAAAATATAATAAACATATGGCAATTCTAACCAATAAATCAGATGTCATTTCAAATTTTGTCAGATATTATGGTAGGCAACCTGGACCGTCTGACATGGCTACAATTGATTATTTGACCACTAAACCACCACAAGAAGTAGAACAGCTTTTAGCTAAAACTTCTCCTGTTACAAATGGACTTGTTTGGTCCGAGTATCAAAATAATTCTAATCAAGGGCAACCATCAGTCCCACCAGCATCAGCCCCACCAGCATCAGCACCACCAGCACCACCACAAAATAATCAATCAAATTTGAATACAACACCATTAGGACTTTCTGGAGTTAATGCTCTTTTTGATATGTATTATGGCAGAGATGCTACTCAAGCTGAGTTAGATTATTGGGCAACTAAATCTGATGCCGAATTAAGACCAAAGTTAATTCCTAATTCAGAATCTCAACTAGCAATTAATAGACCACGAGATTCTTATAAACCTAAAGAAGAAATCGAAACACAGGAGTCTGTGGATAACTCATATTCAGATGCAGTTGCAGATAACCCAGCTATTAGTGAGTTAGCTCAAGGAGGAAGTACTCTTGAAGAAATTATCAACGCTTTATCCACAGGTAATTTATCTGGAATAGTTGATTTTAATGGTCAGCCTTTTAGCGTTGAAGATCAGCAAGCGGCTCTCGCTCAGGGAATGGAAGATAATAAATTATATTACGAGGCTATGCAAGCTAAAGATACTGCGGATGCCGAGTCTTCATTAGCTCAAAATCAATCTGACTATCAGAATTATTTAATAAATTCCGGACAGTCTTTCGAAGCTGATAAATCTAAATCCGATAAACAAGCAGCTGATTCTGGAGTTCTGTTTTCTGGAAGCAGGGTTCAAAAGGAAAAGAACCTTGAGCGTGCTTATAACCAAGATCAATCTTATACAAGAGATAAAGTTGGTAGAGATATTGGTTCAACAGCGAGTGACTTTCAATATAATTGGGGGAATGAAGCAGCCTCTGGTCTTAATCAATATTACAACTTAGGAAGTAATACTTATAATGCTAATACAGCCAGAGGAGGAGTCGGTTCATCTGGACTGTCTAGCGTTTATAATTCTAACAATAATAATTTCCAGGGTACAAGAAATACTGAAAGAAGCGTTAATGCTAATACTAGAGCTGCTGGATATTTATGGAACAAGGGAAACAAGTTATTAAGTTCAGGATATAATAATCAATACTAAACATATGCCAAATCAATTATTAAATTTTTACGATTATTCAAGCAATACTGCGAATTCAACACCAGCTATGAAGGGTATCCCTAAACTGGATAAAGAAACGCTACCTTACGGTGGTGGTACTTATAATCCATCTGGTGATTCAGCAATAGCCCCAGTTAACTGGTCGCCACCAGCTAGTACACCACCAGTTAATACACCAGCAGTTGCTCAAGCTCCTGTTTTTTCTGGAGCTTCATCTACTACTCAAGTACCTGGTGTTAATTACGATAAATATAAAGACCCCAAGACTGGAGAAATTATGTCACCGCAAGAGTACGCAATTTATTTGGGAAATAAAGTACCTAAAGGCACCGGGCAGATTCCTAACTACGCTGGTGATGCTGTGACTAATCCTAATCAAACATCTGCTGACCTTACAAAGAGGGCTACTGATTTGAATAACGCTAGAAATGATATTGCTACTGGAACTACTGATCCTTACGGAGTCGGTAATAAATCTGGCATCGCTTACAGCCCAACAGAGCTAAAAGCTATTGAAAACGCTTACGCTGGAATCTACGACCCTGCTTTGAACGATGTTTTCTCCAGACTACAGGAAAAGAAAACTTTAGAGGCTAAACAAACATCCAGAGAAGATAAAATATTTGCTACCAACGAGAGTATTAGACAGTGGAGAGCTACAACCGGAACAAAGAAAACTGGTAGCAGTACTCCAAAATCTATATTCACTCAAACACAATTAAATAATGGTGCCAGTAACTCAGGGTTAAGTATTGATTCTTTTGACTCTCTCGATGATGA
>Ga0075125_10001032_pt1 | contig 13072 bp, 37 predicted proteins | sample AntAceMetag02UKN_FD_69810 | JGI IMG/M metagenome (GOLD analysis project Ga0075125, IMG submission 69810) | Saline lake microbial communities from Ace Lake, Antarctica - Antarctic Ace Lake Metagenome 02UKN | ecosystem: Environmental > Aquatic > Non-marine Saline and Alkaline > Saline | place... | reverse complement strand
TTCTAAAATAGCATGTTTAATAGCTATCATACCAACTTTAGCTTTCTGTATTGTGGAATTGTATTTTATTTTTACATAATATTCTTCAATCTTTTGTTTTATCTCACCTTTTTTTTCTAACATATCACTCCTAATAGTTTTATTACTTCTATCAATAATCTAATTCCCCAATATATACCATAGTATATTATAGCAAGACAAAAGAAATCGTCAATTAATGTCATTTTAACAATTTTCCTCAAAGTATTCAATAATACATTTTCTTATTACATCGTTATCTTCACATAAGTTTATTAAATCATCTTTTATTTGTGTTATTTTTTCATTATGATATTTTTCCCATTCAAAATAAGTCCTCGCTTGTCCTAGAATTTCTGAACTTTGTGAGAGCTTATCTATTGCTGATTGATTAGATTGGTTTATTTTTTCAACTTCTTCTCTACCTTGTAATTTAGGTTTATTCATTAGTCATCTCCTCATATATTTACTATACAATTCTTATTCTTACATACCTTATTAGTAAGGATAACACCACAATCTGGACATTCATCAGAGAATAATACATCTGCTTTTTCTCCAATCAAATCACTAAAGCAATCTTTTATAGTGTCACGAAATTGTTTTCTTTCTGTCCAGTCATCTTTCAAGATAGTTTCAACTACACTACCACCAAAATCAATTGTAATACCATAAGGAAAAATCCCTACACTCATATCACCTTTAAAATTAACTACTGCTTTCATTTATTTTCCTTTGGTTTAAAGTCTTTCATATTCTCTTCATCAGATAAATCACAATCCCATACTTCTTTAGGTGCTTTTTCTTTTGGAATTGTAAAGTATTCAGCCTTAGAGAAATCATATCTGGTAGAATTGGAATTAGCATTTATAAAAGCTTTTACTGCTCTTTCACTATTCTCTATCCATTTCTTCTCTTTTATATCATACAATCTACCTCTTTTCCATACTGGAACTTTATATTTTTTAACACTAATACATTCTGCTCCCCAACCCATAGCAAGAGTTTGTCCCAGTTCCCTGAGTTTCTCTTTGTCAGTTTCATTCGTCTGGAAATAAGAAACAAACTTTTCCCCGTCTTCAATACAATTAGCTACATATATTTGTTTCATAAAGTTAATCTCCTTAGATTATACGATTGTTTTTGTCCTTAACAAAATTAACCATATATGAACGTCCTTTCTTAATTTGTTCTGCTTGTGCCAATATAATTGCTTCTTCCTTTTTTAAAGCAAGTTCAGTTACAACATTATAACTCGTAAATACCACTACAAACTTTTGTTTTCTACTATTTGTTTTTTCTTGTTTGGTTTCAAATCTCATTTCGTCTGAAAACAGAATAGCAATTTGTCCATCATCAAATTGAACATAATGTAGTATAGGAGTTTCAGGTGAAATTGGAGTAATTATATCTGTAATTATGCATTCTTTCTTTTCATAGGTTTTAGCGAGAGCATCTTTATCTTTATAAAAATAATCAGTTAATAAATTACTATTTGCATCATATGCCCACCGATGATGCACTCCCCATTTAATTCTTTTACTTGGCTTAGTATACATTACTACATCGTGTATCTTTAATATTCTTTTTGTTGTATTCATATAACACCCCCTGTTATATTTTTACAGACCTATATTTATTTGCTTATCTTAAATCCTTTTTCATATTCAACTTTCCTAAGGAATTTACATTTTCCAAAAGCTCCTTTATGGGAAGTATTCATCAAAGTTGTTTTTATTTTTCTTTGTTTTCTGGAAGATTTTTTCATCTTTACACTTTCTCTTTATTTTTGTTTAGAAAATTCTTTTTCAAATACAGTATTGGTAATTGTTTCCAATTCTTCTATTATCATTTCCAAATCTGTGCTATCTAATTTTGCATTTTCTTCAACTAATATCATTCCTATTCTTTTAAGCTCTGCTTCTATTGTTTTTTCCATTTCACCTCCTCATTTTACTCTTGATTAAATACCTCTTACCCACAAGTATATTATACTACCACATAAGTAAAAACAAAAGAGAAACATTTAACAATGAGAATAATAAAAACAACTGAAATTGAAAATGTTATTTAACATACAAAGGGGTTGGTGTTCCCCCTTTGTATAGTTATATTTTAAATTAACGGAAACGGTGATACTATAATCTGTGGTTCTACATATACAGGTTGAGCAACTCCATCTTTATCTATCATCATTAACCAAGTAGCACTTAATCCATCAGGCATAAACAAACCATTAGGGTCTGCTTGTGGCATAATATAAGGTTCATAAGCACTATTTTTAAGTGGAGCACCATATCTATTAACCAGTTTAGTTGGGCTAGTGTATTGAACTGAATAAGGTAATCCAAATCCTATACACTTACCAATAAAAATTAAATCTCCATTTAAATTAACTACATAAGCATATGTAATTAAGTCTGCTTGGTCACGTAGCTCAAATATCATCTTAGCTAACTTTCTTTCTTGAAAGTTTACAATAGCTGGCATACCTATTTGAGCATTCATTTCTTTCATCACTACTTCTGTTTGCTCTGCTAATTTACTATCAGATGTTTTTTCAAGTGGACCACAACCAACAAGAAATATACTAAAAGCAAATACTAAAATTAACATTGATACCGAAAAACAACTTTTTCTCATACAACCTCCTGTTTTACAATTCTTTACCTACTGTTTAATACCCTCTTACTTTTTGTAAGAACCCTTTTAATTGGCTATCTAATTTGCTATTATTATAATCAGCAAACGTATGTCTAATCGCAGAAGCAATAGCATCTTTATCCGTCCCAGTTGCTCTTTCATACTCAAGTTTGTATTTAGCCAATTCTTGCACTTTACCTTGGTTGTAAGACTTTGTTGCTTCAAAGACATCTCTTCTTACATTCTCAAATTTAGGACTGAAAAACTTATCCCATCCTAAAGTCAAGAAAGTAATAGCAGCCATAATAAGCAATACCAGAATTATTGCTCCTATCACTTTTACTATTTTCACTCTTTCACCTCCTTTTTTATGATTAATAAAATACTTCTTAATTTCAATAACAATTATAATAATAAAAACAAATGCAATAGGAGAGGAACTGTTCTCCTATTGCATATAAACGAATGTGTGTCTTTTAATATATGTTGTATAGGTGTCACATAATACACCTCCTTTTTTACTTCAATATTATTTTTTATCATAATCAACAAGCACCTCATGACAAGTTTCACATTCTATTGCCACGTTTTCATCTTCACCATAAACTACACATACTATTTTGTGTCCTTTGTGAGCAAGTAATTCTTGATAACTATTTACACTCATAGTTGTTCCACTTTCCACCAATATGCCCAACTATCATGAGATATTTTAAGTTCGCCACCATTATCTCTAGTATGAATAATATTTGAGTTACCTAATATTAGACAATATTGTTCAAGATGTAAAAAATTAGTATTAGAATCCATTGAACAAAAAGCTATGTCACCTGCTACTAAATTACCTCTATCATAAGGTATTAGTTTACAAGCAATTGGATTAAAATCTTCAATACCCATTACTATCCAAAAGGTTTTATCTACGTTAATAGTTAAACCTTGATTGTTATTAAACATTAAAATTAAATCGGACAAATCTAGTCCAATTTTTATTGAAGAAGGAACTTTTATGATTGGTTCTTCTAATCCTGCCATAAAATTATCTACTGTTTCTTGACTTAATTGAATTTTTTTTCCTTTAATCATCAAGTAGTTTTGTTTGCTCATAAACCTCCTTTGCTTTATACATATTTACTTTATTTTTACAGAAAAGTGCATCTATTAATAAAAAACATATTACTCCAGAAACAATCATTATTATATCAAAGGTATCAAAATCTTCAGCTTGTTGAATACATTTAAATAAGAAAAATAACAAAATGAAAGTAAAAATAAAATATACCATTATAATGTTGATAACATTATTATCAATATTATAAATAAAATTAGAGAACATGACCATCCCAAAATAGCATCTGTATTTTGTTCTCTAATAGCATTAAAAATATTCATTCCATATATTATTATACCTATTCCACCAATTATAAAATTAGACATATTATCACTCTCCTTTAATTTTATTTATATTTTTGTCAAATATAAAAAGTTGTATCAATAAGATTAAAGCACATATCCAACCACAAATACCACTTACATTTTGATTATAAATAGCAGCTATAAGATTTACTATATATATTGTAGCACACAATCCACCAAGTATATAATACATCATAATATCATCCTCCCTTATACTTGTCTATTTATATCATTCAATAATTCATCTCTTTCTTCTTCTAACTCTTTACAATCTTCATTATGAAACTTAGCCAAACCAATTTTATCATTATAATCTTCTTTTACATATTCTGCTAACATATCTAATAATTCTTTTGTAGTCATCATATTATTTTAAAATATTTGTTTCAATATTACCCCTACTCCCCATAAACCACCAGCCCAGCGTTCAATTTTACTCGTTTTCTGCATTATCACATTTTTAGCTCTACGTGTATTATAACTATAACTACCATTAACTTCAAATCCAGATAACAAAACTAAAGAAAATGAGAAACAAAGTATAATAATCATAAAGATAGAAAATCCACTCAATCCTTTTTTCTTTTTCCTTACTGCTCTTACAATTATCTTTTTTCTTCTTTTAGCCATTTCACACCCCCTTTTTTTTACAAAAGTATTATTTGACTTGTAACTTTATATAATCACTCATTCTTCTTCTACATTCTTGGGCAACTCTTATAGTTTGAAACTTTCTCCTTTTATTTTCAGGTGGTATTCTTGTAAAATAATTATTTAATCTTACAAATCTTTGATGAAAAGTTTTTTCTCTTTCTTGCAAATAATTTAAAATCTCCATATCCATTTGTATTTCCCCTTTTAATACATATAGGTATTTATCTTATACAATTATTATACTACTCTCCATTAGTGTTGTAAAGAGAAACATTTATCAATGAGTTATTTCAATTTTCTCTCTCTTATTGCAATATTTTGAATTTTTTGATGTACGAAACAATACGAGCCCTTATTATATATATTAAGAATTGTTTTACAATTGGGGTGTTGACATACTTGTTGTTTAAATTTTTGAGAACGATTACAAGAATATGCTTTATCTGATTCTATCATTTTTCCTTTTTAAACAGTAACTTTATTAGTTGCCATAAAGATATTTTTTCAATAAAATGAATACACTTACCTTCCCAATTAGGAAAAGCATCACTTAATTTTAAAAGTTCTATATAATGATTTTTGTGTCTTCCAGTAAAGTCTTTAAATCTTTCTATATTTGCAGAACATTTATCAAATCTACCAGAGCCAGTTGTATCTTTTTTAAATAATTTACATTTAGTGCAAACTGTTTTTTTATCCCAAGCTTTTTGTAAATCAGAAAACTTTAATTCTTGTTGCATTCAACTCCTTTTTTTATAGGGTGCGCAGGAAGCCCTGAAGGAGTTTGGGTTGGGGAAGAACCTCCTGCGACTTTGGTTACAATAAATTTATTTCAATATTATCTAGTTCTTTTTGTGTTTCTTTATCTTTTATCAAAATACCACTTCCTCTAACTCTTATATCATACTTTGTAGTTTGTATATCAAGAGCATCACATTCAATTTTTCTTGTTTCTTCTTTTTTAAACCAAGTAAAATATATTAACATAATTTTATTTTAACATCCTCTGGAAAAGGCAAAGGAATTACACGTCCACAACCTATATTCATACAAATTAAATTCCTACACATCTTTCCGTCACTTATTCTTACCTCTATTTTAACTATCATACTATCTTCATGACATTTCTCACAATATCTTTTCATTTTCTCATCTCCTTAATTAGTAGGAGAGAGAAGCTACAATACACTTCCCTCTCCATCATCTATATTAACGAGGAGCAATTCTTAAACTACGTGAGCTAATCTTATATGTATTTGTAACGCTGCTCTTTCTCTTTGTCTTTTCTTTTCCCAGTTTTTCCATGTGTCTTTCATTTCCCTTTTTAGAAAGATACATTCATCACACCCCCATTTTAAATTAGGATTTGCTAAAGCCATCTCCAAACAAATTCCTTTGTTCTGCGTGCAACTTTCTCTTTCAAGAATACTTCCTTCTTTCCCCTTCATACACACCTCCCCCTTTTTCAAATAACCCTTATTTAACTTATACTCTATTATAACTCTTCCAATTACCAAAGTAAAGAGAAAAAGAACTCATTGGGTAAATTTATAAAACAAAGATACAACCTCCAATACCAATGCGAATTAATCTGCCTATCTGCCAAAATATATGTTTGTCAACAGGAAGGAACAATGATAACAATCCATCTGTCATCAAAATAATCCCAAAAAGCTTGAACAAATCGAAACTTAAAACATGGTTTTCAATTATGAACATAGCACCTCCTTTTTACAATACAAGCCATAAACCCAATAATATTATTACAATAAAAAGTAACATTAGTATTTCTCAATCTATAATTCTTTCTTCATCTGATACAATTTCTTTTACTCCACATTTTTCACACTTTACTTTTATCCAAGAACCAGTAGAAGTCTCCATCATAGTAATAGAGAAAGAGATGGGAATAATATCTTCATCAACAACAATCTTATCTTCTACTTTTACTTTACATTGATGTTCTCTACAAAACTTTGCTATGCTATTAGTTTCTTTATTAGATATGTGATACCATCTTCTCATATTTTCTCCTATTTGTTAACTCTAATGAACCCCAATAATCTAGGTATGTTATTTATTTGATAAGTAACACGTTTTACTTTTGCAGGATATTTTCCTACATTACCTTCAATAGCAATTATAGTTTTATCATTAACAACTTCTATTATTCCTATATGTCCTTTCCAAGAATTAGGTTGTTCTCTCCAGAATACTATTAAATCCCCTGCTTTTGGAATTTTAGTAGTAATATTTAATTGCTTAGCTTCATTCCATATTTTCTTAGCTGACAAACTATACGATATTGTATTTATATTAGCTTGTTTTAAACAATAACTAACAAACCCCGCACACCAAGGTACTTCCTTGCCTTGAGTATATCTTTTTACATTACTTCCTGCATTATTGGCGTTTTGTTCTCCATTTCCTATTTCTTTTATTGCAGTTGTAATAACTGAATTAGTATCATAAGAATAAGAATTATAAGCGTGAAAAACAATTAAAAATATAAGCAATAATCTTTTTCTTTTCATTATATTATCTCTAGTAAGTTTCCTTCATTATCTATAGTCTTTTCCAAGTATTGTTTCTCTTTATTTGATAATTTATCCCATTCTTTTTTAGTGAATGTTATTATCATTATTCTCCGTATTTTTTAAAAGTTTTTGTAGCTTTTCAATAGACTTTTTAATCTCATCTTTTATAGGAACAAGAGATAAATGGTATTGTTTTCTATCTCGTATTCTTGCTTCAAATTCAGTTATTATTTTATAGATAAGCATATTTATTCTCCTTTTTTCTTAACCACAAGTTTATTATAGCCTAATTAGAGGTATGTGTAAAGAGAAATCTTCACCATTGATTGAAATAACCTATTGCAATATAAAGAGTTGCAACAAAACGGGTTTTTATAGTATGGCTAGCGAAACGAGGGCTATATATAGGTAAGAGAGGCATATGCAAAGCCGATTTACTATAAAAATTACACCGACTAACTATATTTTCATCACCGAAACAACATCGCTGAGAAAACTATCTCATTGCCGAAGAAAACCCTTTACAACATACTGGTTAGGTAGTATATTATAGTTGGATATAAAAAAGACAGAATTGTTCTATGACAAAATAAAAAGTTGGTGGCTGTTTTAATAGGAGGTAAATGGATATGGCAAAAAAAGAAAATCCTAAAAAAACAGCTGCAAAACCTGCTAACAAGAAAGATGATGCATCAAAAGCAAAAGCAAAAGTAAAAGAACCAAAAGCAGCTGTATTGGATGTTGGGACATCTGTATTTTCCCAACATATTAATCCAAAAAAGAAGCGTGGTAAAATCATCTTAGCAGTTCTTGAAGATTTCAAGTCTGGCAAGTTGCTAAAAGCTGGTGATAAAGGTATATCATATGATATCCCTAAAATTACAGGTGAAAAGTATATGGATTTGAGAGTAGGCAATATTATAGTAAAACATTTTAAAGAGGCAAAATTGCCTGATATCTCGACTTCAATTACTCCAGAACAGAAAAAGGACTTTAACTTGAAGTCTAAAAAATTGGGTGCTATTGGATTTACAGTAGTATTAGTGAAAAAATAGTTTAATAACAAGAAATATTAAACAGTCACCACTTTTTTATTATGTCTAAAAAAACCTTCCTCAATGAGTAAAAAAAACCTTTACAGCATACTTCCTATCCTTTATAATAGGGTATCGAGAGAAACCTACTTAACAAAACAAGAGTATGGTGTCTAAAAAACAAATGTAATAAAATTAGTCGGTGAACTAACTTATGTTACAGTTAATCTGTCCATACTCAACTATAACATTGTTCTCATTAAAAAAAAGGAATTTGTGGCAAATCTATATAGCAAAATAGAGAGGTATAAGCAATTCATTAAATTTTTTATTGAGAAGAATTCTCCAGTATGTGGAATATGCGCAGTTAAGTTATCGTGGAAAAGTTTTTTCCCTAAATTATCGGGGTATGATAGAGATGATTTAACTCAACACCATAAAAACCACAATAGAGCCAATGATACAATAGAAAACAAGTGTCTAGTTCATCGCACTTGTCATCGTCAACATCACCGTAACATGCAAATCTTAAAAAACAATGGCAGCAAACAAATAACATACTATTGTTATGAAAATAGGGGTGGAAAAACATTCAAAGAAAAGTATATAATCAATGCTAAAATGATATAAAAAACTCTAATATGATGCTCTGTGTGCAACGAAATGTTTTTTGGAATATAGAGTTCAATGTGCATCGGAAAAAAATTACTTAATATGACTCTCTGCATGTAACCAGAAGTTTTTATATAGAAAAGAAGTTCAATAAAAAAGGAGGGATTTATGTTATTTCAAGTTCAAGCAAAAACAGTCAATGATCACTCAAAGTCAAGAAAAAAAATCCAAATCAAATTTAAGATGGATTATCCTGGAAAGGATTTTTCTAACAATCAGCTTATGGAAAAAGTATATGAAAAAATGAAACAATTAAAACATTTACCAAATGATTTTGATTACACTGTTAAGGTAGTTAAGCAACAAAAAAATGCTTAGAATATCTCAATCAGTGTGTAACCTTTTTCTTTACAACACGAAAAGTTTTCGGTATAATAAGATAATAAGGAGAATTAGAAAACAAAAAAGAATTGGAACTGAGGAGGGATCCTGATATTGAGAGATAAAAACGAAACTTAGTGTGTAATTATAATTTTCGTTTGATGCTATAATCGCAGTCGTATGAAGTATCATACTTTCCAAGCTGCCTGTTTCCAATTCGTGGTATCGGTGGTATGCCAATAAGAGGATTAATACTCAACCACCACCAATATAAAGGAGTGTGTATGAAGATATTATTGTTTGTTGTATTAAAGATTGTTGAAATATCAGCTATTATATTTATTCCTTGGGGATTAGGTAAAATAATGGAGAAAATTTTTCCTAAGCTTGATCGTTATGAAGATAAACTAATGATTTGGTCAATAGGACTATTAGTTATATTAATACTTATGTTTATTAGTATATTCTGTTATGGCAATTGGCAATTAGTGAATAAAATCATAAAATAAGTCGTTTCTCGCTATTATATAGGTAAATAAAACAAAAAAAGGGGTTATATGAAGGTGTTAGGTATATTATTAATGGTGTTAGGAGTAATTGTTGGCTTATATTTAGGTGTTTGGTGGGGATTTGTTGGTGGTATTGTTCAAGTAATTCAAAGTGTTATTCCTAAAGTAATCTCTTTAGGTATTGCTTGTGGATTAGCTAGAATATTTATATTGTCACCTATACTTGGATATGGATCATTTACTATTATTTCTGGTATTGGTAGCATTTTAGCATTTGACTAAAACGATTTCCCACAATGATTAAGATTTCTCTTTACAACATATAAGTAGTCTAGTAAAATAGATTTAAGAGGAAAAAAAAAGAAACTATGAAAAATTTATATGATATTTTAAATGTAAAACATATGGCTACTGATAAAGAGATTACTTTAGCATATAGGCAATTAGCTTTAAAGTTTCATCCTGATAGGACAAATATTACTTTAAAAAGTTATTATGAAGAAAGATTTAAAGATATAACATTTGCCTACGAGATATTAAATGACAAAGAAAAAAGAAAAAGATATGATAAATATGGTGTTACTGACGATACTATAGTAATAGATGAATCTATAGAAGTTTTGAAAAAATTTAATAGTGATTTTAAAGAAGATTTTCACGATGAAAAACAAGAGAATTTTTGTAAAGCATTAGATAGAGAAGGTTCAGAAGTAAAATGTGTAATATGTGAAGGTTCAGGAGTACATGTTTATGAGGAAGGATTTTTCTTGAGCACTGAACCCTGTAGAGCATGTAAAGGATTAGGATATATAGTTATCAAACCAAAAAGAAAAGGGTTCTTTGGGAGTTTTGTAGAAGATTTCTCAAGGACAAGAGATTTAAACAAACCAATGAGTGTATAAACATAAAGGAGGTGAGAGATGTTCAAGAAGATTTTGAGAAAACTTCTAAAAGGTAGATATAAAAAAGAAGTTATCAAAAAGAAAAAGGGTATTGCATTGATAAAACAGAAATGTAAAAGAGTTATCAATTCAATAGCTGAAAAGGTTGTGAAAAAGACAAAATAATTGTCTGAAACAAGGGGTTAAATATTTTATTAATCGTGGAAAGAAAGGAGATAAAAATGTTGACTGCTATAATACTTATAGGAATTGGTTACTATGTTGGAACACGCAAAAATAAGATTAAAGAGTTTATTGCTTCTCTCATTGAAGACTAGAAATTAGCTAGAATAATCTTGCAGAAAAAAGAATTAAAAATAGTGTAAGAAAGGAGTGTGCTAAGATGGATCTTGTTACTATCCCCAAAAAGATTAAGAAATTTCTCACTGCTCATACCAGAAAAGGTAAAGTAGACAAATTATCAGATTTAACACAAGCTTTAACTCAAAATACTCGATTAGTAGTTCAAAAGTATGAAGATTTAAAGATTGTAGAAGTAAAAGTAGCTGAAACTTTAGGAGAATTAAGCAAAGAAAACTTTGCAGAAGAAAACTTAGAAATTGATGCTCTAAAATTACTTCCTAAAGAAGAACGTGTTAAGTTTAAAACTGCTTTGGTAGCTATTAAAAATACAGGTATAACAGAACTGACTCCAATTTCTACAACTGCTCAAAGAATTAAAGCTCATATGCTTATCACTTTAAATAAAGCTCAAGTTCAAAAAGCAGTTTTAATGGCTAAATCTCAACTTGCAGGTAATGTTAGTTTGCAATTAGATACTTTAAAAATAGTTGCAAAACAAACTAAAGACGTGAATCTTGAATTGGAAGATTTATTAATAGAATTAGATAAAATCAACGAGGGTGCTTTAAATACTATTTCAGAGTTTAAAAAGCATAATGCAGATGGAACAACTGATGATACACAGCATGTAATATCTAATATCTTTAATAAATTATCAATTACAAAAAAATAATATTAAGGTGAGTAGCCAAGTTAATTGGCAATTGGTAGTTCTATCCTACCCTCACCTATAATATTGGAGAAAATATGTATTATAAAAGTCTTTCAAAATTACTTCAAGACAATAAACAACCAAAACCAATATACATGAATAGGTTGCCAAAACAAGAGATAAAGAAAACAACAGCTATTCAATATATTACATTATTTATAATATCTATGATAGATATATCTGTAGGATTATGCGCATTAGCAGTATATGTTTGTATTGGTGCAATATGTACTATAATTGGTATGTTTTGTCTCTTTCTATTCTTAAAAAATACAATAACACAGGTATAAATATGTATTATAAAAGCTTAAAACAAATATTAATAGATTTAAAAACTAATAAGCCTGAATCTATACATAAGAAAAAGGTAGACAAGGTTAAGAAAGAAGAATATAAATTGGTGCATTTCTTATTATCAATGGTCATTGTTTAGGAGTAGTATTTATAAATATTGTAGATGATATAGAAAATACTTGGGAGAAATAAAACATGTATGAAAGTTTAGGAAAACTACAAAAAAAAGAAAAAGAAAAATTAGATGAAAAAAATAAGAATGATGCGTTAAAACTATTATCGGCAGATGAAGTTAAGATAATAAAAGAAAAAAAATATCAAAAGAAAATATCATTATGTCAATCTTGTATGAATGCTTTTATTATAGAATATGAATTTGGTCAAGATACTTATAATTGTAATGATAGTGGAAAGATAGTTAAAACAATTAAGTGTAAAATACCTGAATTATATGATATATATGGAAAAGAAAGAATTATTAATGGAAAATTAGATAGCTATAATCATAAAGTTACATTTTGTTCTCATTATGAAAGAGATTTTAATTTATCTGCAAAAAAGGAAATAAATGAAGATATATAAAGGTAGAAATACATATATAAAAAGTTGGTGTGATAAGTTAGAACAACAAACATTAGATCAAGCAATGAATCTTGCAAGATTGCCATTTATCTATCATCACGTTGCATTAATGGCTGATGCCCATTTAGGATTTGGAATGCCCATAGGTGGTGTGATAGCAGTTAAAGGGGCTGTAATACCAAATGCAGTCGGTGTGGACGAAGGCTGTGGAGTAATAGCAGTAAAGACTAGCCTACAAATAAAAGATTTAGATATTGATACTTTAAAAATAATAATGGATGAAATAAGAGAAGTAGTGCCAATAGGATTTCATAGTCATAAGGAAGTACAAGATGAAGAATTAATGCCAGATACTGCTTTTTCTGAAGTTCAAGGAGATTTTAGAAAATTACCAAGCGAAAAACTTTCTATTTGCAATGCTCAATATAACTCTGCT
>Ga0075125_10001030_pt1 | contig 13080 bp, 17 predicted proteins | sample AntAceMetag02UKN_FD_69810 | JGI IMG/M metagenome (GOLD analysis project Ga0075125, IMG submission 69810) | Saline lake microbial communities from Ace Lake, Antarctica - Antarctic Ace Lake Metagenome 02UKN | ecosystem: Environmental > Aquatic > Non-marine Saline and Alkaline > Saline | place... | reverse complement strand
ATCAGTTATCCTCTTTATAAAATAATAAAAAGCTTTGCTTTTGGCAATGGATTGCTCCTTTTAATGGGATTTGGACTTTTAGGCACTGCCTATGCTTATAAAAAGAAATCAAAATTTAAAATAAAGTCATCTAATTTGGCCTTAATTGTTGGATTTTTACAAGGTTTAGCCGTTATTCCAGGATTATCTCGTTCTGGATCCACTATCTTTGGGCTTTCTTTGAGTAAAACTAAACCAGAAGAAATACTAAAAATTTCATATTTAATGTCTGTCCCTGTTGTTTTGGCTTCAAGTTTATATCTATTTCTACAACAACCAGTTCTAATTTCCCAGTCATGGCCTGCTCTGATTTCTAGTTTTTTGATAGGAATTTTAACTTTGCATTTTCTAATCAATTGGGTAAAAAAAATAAACTTTTTCAAGTTTGCTTTAATTTTCAGTTTTATCTGTTTCCTCGGAGCAATAATTGGTTTTATATTTTAAAAAAAGTGAATGGGGCGCTTCAGCGCCCCTTTCCAATTATATTGAAATAAAGAAAATTAAAGAAATAATTATAACTGCTTCAGATATTACCAAAAATCCAACAAAGAAATTTGGCAACACTTTTTCACTTCTTATCACTTTTGTTCCCCAAACGGAACCAATAATAATAAAAAACAAAATTAACATCGCATCAATCATCGTTCTTCCAACAAAAATGGAAGAAAGACTAGAGATAAGATCAATGCCAAGTGCAGTTATTATAAGGCTGGTAATTGCTACAAGAGTAGAAATTAATCTAATCTCGAGAAAAGTTTGATCACCAAACCTTATAAAAATTATTATCCCCACAATAATCAACAAACCAGTAGTAATGGCAACACTTTTGAAAGCGTTACCATAACCTTTAAACCCAAAAAGCGCAAAAATAACTATAAAAATTATTAGAGTTATTAAAGTGATTTTCAAGGTTTCTAGAAAAAGTTTCTTTTTCATTTTTCCACCTCCTTAAGGTCTTTCAAAGAACTTTATTACTATAAATCATGCCAAATTTTTCTCTTTTTGTCAATATTAAAATATCTCCCGATAATGGGAGATATTTTTTAATTAAAGGATATTTTATTAAAAATTAAATTATTTATTTAATTTATTAAGTCTACGATGACTAAAATCCCCTTTTAAATCTCTTGCAAACTTGCCAACTTGACCATCACAATTATCCATTCTCTCTTGCATATAAGTAAATTTAGCATCTGCTTGTTCTTGGGTTATTCTGCCTCTTTCTACTAAAAGATTCAAATGTTCTGTCATTCTTACCTTGTGTGATTCTTGTATCTTTAATTGCAATTCTTCTTCGCTGATGTTCATTTCTTTAGCAATTTCTTTGATATCCTTGCCTTCTGACCAATATTCCTTCATTTGTTCTAGGCTAATTCCTAATAAATCCGCTTTACTTTGAAACATTTCTCCTCGCATGGCAACTCTTTCTTCTGGATCAAAATTTTCTTTATTTCTGAACCATCCTTCAGCTAAAGCTGAATTCACGCCTACTGTAACCAAAAATCCTAAAATTAATAGTGAAAGTAATATTTTTTTATTCATAAATTTTTTTATTATATTTATTCTGTCTATGCGACCTTTCTTGTCTGTCTATTAATATTACAATCAGTAATAAACTTTTATTTCATTGGCCTACATTTTTCAAAACAAAATTGATTAAATCCATTGACTTCAATGCAATCATGTAAACATTTTTTGACTTTTTCATTTGGTTGAAAAAAATGATTCATTGGTTTTTCTTTGGGATAAATATAAATACCCCTTCTAATCATAGGACATTCTTTGTTTTTTATTAAACGAATTTCCTTGGTCAGAAAAATATTATCCTTTCTTTCTCCAATTGCTATTATCCATTCTCTTTTTTCAAATTCAAGAGAAATTTGTTGAGATAAGAGATGACTCAAATCAAGATATTGTTTCCCTCGAGGAGTATTAATGATTAAATAATTTTCATCTATTTCATCTATCTCGCCAACTAAACCACTATCTCTTAAGCCCATTCCCCTCTTTAGGAAAGGTTTTAAAAACAATCCTGTGCCACGATTAGCAAAAGTTTGTTTTTCTATTCTTTGAGAAAAACTTGTAGAAGCTAATACACCGCCAACTAATAAAACAATCATTATTAACATCAACACTATGTATTTAAAGGGTTTTTTATATGACCAGTCAGTTTTGGTTATTAGATATCCTGTAAATAATAAGAATAGAAGAAAAACTACCACCAAAAGATAAGGGAAAGATTCTAGAAAAGCCAAAAATCCATTTTTTCCAAAAGTGAGATAAATAAAATTATCAGTGGTTTTCATATAAAATAGAATCAAATTAAAGAAAAAAATAGCCAAAATAACACTTAAACTAAGAGCCCCACTTAATCCTAATTTTTTAGATAAAAAGATATATTTAGAGCGTAACTTAATTTGGCCAGATTTAATTCCTGACATAATTTTTTCTTCTAGTTTCATAGAATCATTATTCCTTTGATTGTTCATATAATTTGTTGACAATTAAATTTTTTTTCAATATTTTTCTACCACGGGAAATTAAAGTACCCACAGTATTTTTTGGAATTCGCAGAATATCGCTTATTTCTTCATAGGATTTTTGTTCAAGATAAAACAATATTAGAGGTTCCTTATATTTTAATTTTAGAAGATTCAAAGAATTTTCTATTTGTTCTTTTAATAAAATCTTATCAAAATCATTATCAAGATTAACGCTTTTATCAATTATTTGATATTCAACCTTGTCTAAAGAAATCTGATGGTTAGTAGAATTTTTTTTAATATGATTTATAGCCTCATTATGGGCAATCTTATAAATCCAAGAAGAAAATTTCTTATTAGTATTAAAACTAAAAAGATTTTTATAGGTTTTAATAAAAACCACTTGAAGCACATCTTCAAGTTCATCTGGATTGTAAACAAATTTACGTAAATAATGAGATAATCTATTTTGATAACGTTTAATTATTTCACTATACAATCCTTTATTTTCTATTCTAACTACCTCTATAATTTGTTCATCACTTAATTCTAGTGAATTCATATATAAATTCCCTTATATTTCTTTTATTCGTTACAGCTTCTATGATATATTACAATCTAAAAGAAACGCTTATTTCGTTTAAACAAACTAAATATAAGTATATTATAACACAAACCAAAATAAAAAAGGGGCGTCTCCTTTACGCCCCATGCTGTTTGTATTGAATTTTAACCTCTTCGATGGAAATATAACGACCTGATTGTTTTTCTATAAGGAAATAAATAACTTAATTGTAACTTGGTTTTATAATAGTAACGCCAAGTTCTTCTTTTGAGCGCAAAAACAACCATTGAAGTACCTCCTTTCTTTGCCGAAATACATTTTATTATTTTTAATATATCAAAATTTTATCTTTTTGTCAATATTTACAAGCAAAAAGCCTTACATTTGATTATAATATTCAAATTATTTCTTCTTTTTTGCTTTCGTTTTCTTGACAAAAATCGCTTTCTTGATTTTCACCTTTTTTGTCTCTTTGGGTTTAATAATTTTTTCTTTCTTGATAGCCTCTTTCTTTTGGGTCGTTTTAGGAAGAACAACAGGATTCAATAACTTTAGAATTTCATCAAGCTTAGTATTTATAATATCAAGTTGTTTGTTTGAGCCAACTTGACCAGAGCTTTTGTTATTATTTTCCTTACTAAAACATTCACTACAATAAACTGGTCTATCCCCTGTGGGTTTAAAGGGTACTTCACATTTCTTCCCGCATTTATCACAAATCGCTTCGTACATTTTTTTATTACTAAAGCTAGGTCTTCTTGAATCCCTTCCGCCAAATCTTTTTGGCTCTACATTGCCTTCGCTTCGAAAACAGTCACTGCAAAAAACAGGCTTATCCCCTCTTGGCTCAAAAGGCACTTCGCATTCTTTTCCGCATTTACTGCAAACAGCCTTGTACATTTTCGTTTTTCCTGAATTTCGACTACCAAATCCGCCACCGCCACTTCTTCCGCTAAACCTATTATTTCTTCTAAAATTCTCCATATTTTATAATTTTAATTATTAACTTGAATAAAATGATTAATTACTGCTATATTATAGCATATCTATTAATAAAATCAATACAAACAAAAAAAGACCTAGACAAGCCTTCTGCCCCTTGATGAGGTCCGACCTCGCCACATTCTCGGTTATAATAAACCCAAGTGGTCTAAAACCAAATAACCAACTTCTATGTCTGTCATTTTTCCGCTTCTCAATATTTCTCTAAGATTTTTAAGTGTAATTTCTTCCACCTCAATAAACTCTGTTTCATCTAAATTAGATTCTTGAATCTTTTCGCAATTTTTTGCAACAAAACAATGTCGTTTCATTGTTGAATAAGCAGAGTCAAAACAAGTTCCAATAAACTCAAAATTTCCCGAATATCCTGTTTCCTCTAACAGTTCTCTTTTTATCGCTTGTTGGGGGTTCTCGCCATCATCAATCAATCCGCCAGGAAGCTCTAGTAAAACTTTTTCTGGTCCCGGTCTAAATTGTTTGGTCATTACGACCATATTTTTTTTGGTTAAAGCTAAAACGCATACAGCTGGACCTTCATCTTTAATGTTGAACTCATATTCTTTATTATTGGGTAAAATGAATACTCTGTTAAGTATTTTTCTAAAACCTATCTTAAGTGGAGTTTCTGATATTTTTTTCCACATAACTACCTCATATATTAAATTGTTTAATCACTGATTTAATTGCTTTAAACAACTTATCATAATTAATTGCGTCAAAATTAGTGGTATCGACCTCAAAGACCTCTCCCCCAATATTTAAGCTTTCGTATTTTCCCTTTGATAATGTTTCTTTAAATCCTTCATAATTTAAGCGGTCTACGTGTCCGGGATGGCGCTCTCCTGATTCTGAACGAGTTTTAAATCTCTCAAAAAGAACTTCTTCTTTGGTTTTGCAGATAACCTGAAATGGCTCAAAGCAATATTTCTTACTCAAATTCAAAAACTTTTCATTATCATATTCTGAACTAAAATTACTTTCGGCAATAAACGATATACCCGCTGACAACAAAGATTCCATATAATTATATAGAAGCACATATGATGCTGAGGTTAATTTTATTGACCATTCGCGATCACTCCAACCCAATACATCAAAAAGAGATTCTTTAATGTCATCTTTGCTAACAAAAGGTAAACAAAGCTGCTTAGCAATTTTTTTACCCAAGGTTGTTTTACCCGTACAGGGTAAACCCGAAATTATAATAAGTAAAGTTTTTGACATACTTTGTGAATATAAAAAGTTAAATAATCAAACATTAAAAATAATTTAATAGATATCCTTTAATATGGTTGAAAATTTTTTCATGAGCTTTTGCATTGGGGTGTAATCCATCTGAAAGTTCAGTTTCATTAATTAAATTAAATAATGGGATAAAACTAATTTGACGAGATTTACATACTATCTCAATAATATCGTTATAATCTTTGATAATTTTATTTTCCCAAAACTCATTTTTATCCCATGGTTGAGTTAAATTATCATCGACCCTCAATAATCCTGTGAAAAATATTTTTTTGGAATGTTTTTTCGCGATATTAATTATTTTTTGCAGATTTTTTTCAAATTCCTCTTGGGGTACGAATAAATTATTTTTTTCATTGATATATCTTGAATCGTTAGAACCAATTGAAAATAATAATATATAGTCATCTTGTTCAATTTTATCTATTTTTTTAATATCTGTCTCCAAAAATTCTAAGATACCCCTTGTATCATCAGACGAAACTGCAAAATTGTATACTTCCATCCCCTTTTCTTTATGATTCTGCAAAAAAAATGTTTTTAGTCTTTCGACCCAACCACCCCGTTCATTGTCAAACGCCCCCCATGCAATACTATCTCCAAATACAAGAATTTTAGCCATATTAAATTAATTTAATTATTTAGTTTAAATATTTTGTTTTCTATTTTAGTAAAAGCAGAAAAAAATTGAATGAAAGCCGATTCGTTAGAGGCTATAAAATAATTTTATACAAGCATCTAAATCCTGAATTAAAGGCATATTCAAAGCGTTTTCTGGAGAAATCCACCTAAAGTCTTTATGTTCTTTGTGATTAATGACAATTTTCTGTTTTTGGTCTAGTTTTGTGTGATAGATATGATAAACAAAATCATAGTTCGGATATTTTACAAATACTTTTCCAAAATAGAAAAGTTGCAAAAAGGGTAATGCGAGCCCAGTTTCTTCTTGAATTTCCCTAACCATAGTTTCTAAAACTTTTTCTCCAATGTCAACCTTTCCAGCAGGAACACCCCAAGTATTTCCTTCTGGTTTATGGTCTTGCCTATGAAGCAAAAGAATTTCTTTATTGTATTCCACAAAACAACTAACTACATCAAACTTTGAATTAAAATTTTGTGGTTTTTCTTTGTAAATCATATTTTATAAAGATATTTACACGGATACGAGGAATTTTTTGGGCAAATATAATACAGAGAGGCCACTACCATGGGTTATTTATCGAAACTATCATATTAGGGTTAACTTTCTCCAGTATTTTACCTCTCATTAAATCAATAAACTCTAAAATGACCGATAAAGCATATTCTTTGCAGTCAAAATCAGGATAATATTTTTTCTGAACAACACAGCCACCACCACACAGAGTGTTTATTGAACAAGAAAAACATTCGGGTTTATCTAAAATTGTTCTATGTTTTAGTTCTTCATTTAAAACAATACCTTCTTCTGTGTTTCCTACACAAAAATTAGCATTATTTATGGTTCTAGGGCAATGATAAATATTTCCATTAGTTGAAAAAACATAATGAAATCCTTTTTGGGGTTCACAGAATCCATATTTTGGTCCCCAATAAGTTTTATAATCCCCAAGCCACCCAAAACCTCTAACAATATGGCCAAGATATTTAAAACTTTCGAATTTCATTTTTCCACGTAATTCTTGATGTTCTTCCCATGATTGGATTAATTTTTTAACCATTTTTCCTTCAGAAATTTCATCTTTTTGGGGATCTAAGTTGGCATAATCATGGGAGCCCTCAATTCTCCATTGGAAAAAGGGATTTTGTAACCAACCTTTTCCTTGAACAAATTCAATTAAATCTTCAAAATGGGAAATATTTCCTGAACCTAAAATAGTTTGCATTTTTACTGGAAGATGTTTTTCAATCAATAAATCAATGGCACCAACAACATCAGTAAACGAACCTTTTCCTCCGCGATAGGGTCTTCTTGAATCGTGAATTGATTGAGGACCATCTAATGTTATACGAAAATCAGAGATTGTTTCAGAATATTCAACAAACATATCAATAAATTTCTTTACCTTAGAGCCATTTGTCACTATGACATCTTTCCAATTATGTCGAGAAGATGCTTCCAAGATTTGACGTACAATATTTGAATCAGAAACACACAATGGTTCACCTCCAAAAATTACTAAATTCATTCTATTGTCTGGGATTTGATGTTCTTTTTGGAAACCACTAATTACTTTAATTATATCTTCCAATTTTTGAGGTGTTATTTCGGAATTCTCTAAAGTTTGTCTTTCATAGCATATAGGACATCCAAAATTACAATTTAATGTTGTTAAAACATAAAACCAATAAGGCGCATTCTGACTGTGTTGTTCATAAGTAGATTTCAGGGTTGTTAACATATCGATTCTTTCGTCTTCCGACAAAAAATACCCTCTTTTATTTAAATGTTCTCTTGCTAAATTAGGCATTTCATCAAGAAGTTTTTTGGGAGCAACATCAATAGCGCCAGTAATTGGGTTGACAAGAAGAGAGCTAACCCTATCTAATTCAAATATTAATATTCTATTTGATAATTTCATAAATCTATAATAAGTATATTTATATACTTAATTTGAAAAGTACCTAACACATTTTTTCTACACTCCAGGGTCCGACCCTGGAAAGTCAAAATTTTTATATAAATTTTTTATTATATCGATGATTCTTTCGTCTCTGCGCATTATAGCAATATTATTATTTATCTCATCTATAATCTCTCTATTAAAATCAATACCAAAATAAAAATCGGTGACAGTTTTTTGGTTTGGTTGTTCCTGGAAATATTGCCGTAACAAAGAATGCCATCTTTTCAAATCTTTTTCAGCAATTCCATAATTTCTTTCGGTTGACAAAATGTCATTCAAATAATCTATATAAATATTGTAATCCTGAATATAAGGATAGAAGAATTCGTCTTCCAGAAGTTTCAACGATTCAACGATATATTTTGACTTAGGACACAACGAATAAACGTCATTTGCAATAATGAACTTTTCTCTTGCAATATCTAAAATTGAATGAAATTTTACTCCAGCCAAGAAAGAATTATCGTCTTCCATGTCAGAAATAGTTAAACCATTATAATGTGTTTTGTCTCTGTCTATAACCTTTAAATATCTAATGTCTGGAAATAATGTCCCGACGAAGAAATCTTTTTTTGTTCTTTCCTTAAAAAATTTATCAAAAATTTTCTCTGTTAAAACAATATGCGTGATTGGTGCTGCCATAGTTGCAAAATGTTATTTCAATTAATCCCCTAATGTTTTTAATTTTTCTTCCCACCATTTCTTCAGGGCTTCCTTGTGAATACTTGGGCCCGCTTTTCTGAGATAGTCAATTCTTTCTTTGTATAGCTTGTGATGTTTTTTCAAATTCCCAGGGCTTTCTAAGGCCCATAAGGAATTTTTTAGTTCTATCTTTTCTTTTTCTTGCAAAAACACAGGGTTAATATATCTGTTAGAAGAAACATCAAAATCAACTGGTATAACTTGAAAATTATAATTTCTATTAAATATTTTTTTGCCGACAACCTTCACTCTATTCTCTCGCGTTTGTTCGCAAAAAATATAAAGATTAGCTTTTTGTATTCTTTTATTTTTTAAAATGCCCAGACAATTTAGTAAGTTCTCTAATGTTGAAAAAGACTTTTTCTCTAAAACAAAAAGCCAATCCTTGGTTAGATGTTTTAAAAATGATTTATTTCCCAGTTTTTTTAATAATCTAACCATTTCCCCTGCTTCAGTTCTTTTATACGGCTTAAACATATCTGTTTTGCCACCACTACAAATAATAAAAGGTGCTTTTATGCTTTTTTTGGTTACTAAATCATAAATTTTGTTAAAAACTATTTTAAGATAAAAACTATAATTTTCATCTTTTAGGATATTTTTGGGTATTCCATACCCCAAGACTAAAAATATATTTTTCATATATCTATTATATCACAAATAAATTATTTCCAAAGGGTTTTGATTGCCCAGTTTGTAATAAAAAAATAACCGCCATGATGGAGGTCGGTCGGGGTTAGATAAAAAAAATTAAAGGTACCTGACACCTTTTTCTCTCGAGTCTTTTATCCCGTGTTGTACGTCCCTGGTAGAACGAAGTGGAATGAAAACGTAGTGTGATGACCGGAGTAAAGCGAAAAAAGTTTAATTTTCAAATCTATAATAAAGTTTGAGTATCTCTTCTTTCAGAATTCCGCCTTTTATTTCAATTTTATTAGCACCTTTTTCATTAAGATACTCTGTGCTGACGAGAATTTCTGGACCAAATAATTTTGACGATTGTTCTAACGAAACTCCAAAGACGATACGACTAATATTTGCCCACCAAGAAGCTGAAAAACACATTGGGCAAGGTTCGCAAGTTGAATATAATGTAATCCCTGATAAATCTTTAGAGCGAAGTTTTTCACAGGCACTTCTAATTGCATTGATTTCAGCATGAGCAGTTGGGTCAAAATTATTTGTCTCTCCAGATTTACCGGTTGCAATTACCTGATTATCTTTAACTAATACACAACCAAATGGAAAAGATGCATTCTTGGCTTCTTCAATTGCTAATCTCATGAATTTTTTATCTCTCATATTATTGATTAAGACGAAGTTCTTTATAATGTTTACCATCTGTAGAATTTAAAAAATAAATTAAAGATAACTCGTTATTATGCAAAATATTTAAATTAAAATTCTAATTTTTTATTTTTACTCAATTTTTCGCCAAATTGGAAAAATCGCTCTGTAATCCACGCCTAACGTAGATTTCAGAGAACCAACTTAAGAGGACAGTCCCCTTTTTAGTCAATGAGATTTCTTATTATCTTAATCTTTCAGAAACTAATTTATCAAAATTGGATGGAAGAATGCCACATTTTCTTTTTTGATAGCAGAAGCCAGACCATCTATTTTCACCATATTTATTATCTTTTAATTGCTTAATTTCTTTCCACGCATCTTTAAGTTGTATGGTTCTGGTATTTCCTACTTTGTCTTCAGATTCACAAACATAAATATCTCCTGTATCTCCTATATAGAATCCAGCTCTCGAAATATCACATGGCAATCCTCCTGGAAAATCAGCAGGGCAATCAATTTGAATTCCATTAGCTTGTGCAATCCTGTAAAGTCTTGCAGATAACTCAACAATTTGCTCTTGAGTTATTCCAATTTGTTTTCTATATTCTGGATCACTTGCTTTACCAATAGGCATAAGAGGACAAAGGAGAGGATAAACATTGTTTTGAATAGCCCATTCGTAATTTTGTGGGATTTCATCATAATTGAGATTCAAAACAACGATTCCAAAACCTAATCTTGATGGAGAATGTTTATTAAAACCTAATTGCACCAATCTTTCAAGTGCTAAATTTCTTTTTTCAGAAAATCCTCTTCTTTGGACAATATCATCTTGATTTTTTGCTTCATATTTCAGCATAATTGTTGTTTGTGAATCATTTAATCTTTTTGCAACATTAAGACCACTAATTCCATGTATTTTTTGTGCTAAATTATCATCACCCAAAACATCACCACAGGTAAATAGTATTGGTTGGAGTGATGATTGATGAACATAATCAAGTAATTCTAAAATATCTTGTCTAAGGAGGGGTTCTCCCTCACCTAATATTTTCACACTTCTTCCTCCCAAATCGGAAAAGTCATCAATTATTCTTTTTATCTCTTCAAGAGAGAGTTTATCTCCTGTTTGGGTATCTTTATATCCACAAAAAATACATTCATTCAAACAATTTCCAGGGATTGCCATATCTAAGGTAAGGGGATTACCATTTTGTCTGGCTTCTGCTAATTCATTTTTGGAAAATGTTCCGCCCAAGTATCCAAATGTTTTAGTTTTCATATTCATTTTATAGTAATAAAGGGGATTATAAAAAAGTATCGAAAGAAATCTCATTGCCCAATAAATCTAAAGTGCCCGAGTATTATGTCGTATAACTGGTTATTATACGAAATGTTTTCGCGTAATTGTATAAAAGTTATAAAATTATTTCACATAACTCGTTATCATACGAAATATTTAAGTTAAAATTCTAATTTTTTATTTTTAGTAAATTTTTTGCCAAAATCGTGCCATTTTTGAAAAATCGACCTAAAACTCACAATTGATGCGGGTTTCAGAAGGTCAATTTAAGGGGACAGTCCCCCTTTTCTTCCTTCAGTCCCCTTTTCTTCAAAAATCTGCCTATTTATGGAATCAGACCACACTTAAAATAATCAGAGATTTTTTTAAGTAATTCTGTTGAGACAATATGTTCCCTCTTTTTATTATAGTGATGGGCAAACTCCAAATCTTCAAAAACCTCTTCATTTATTTTAACAATGTCCTTATATCTTGGCCTAAAATGCCAATGAAGTTCTGGTTTTATAATTTCTTCCCTATAAAAACTGTTTAACAGGCAAGTCCAATTAAACATAGTTGCTCCAAATGTCTTTTTGAATGACGATTCAAGCTTTTTTACTACTTCATAAAATTCCGTCCACTCATCTTTTGTAATATCTGACATTGATTCAGATTCACTTTTAAGCACAACAATAGAATATCCCAAATAAGCTTGATTTGGATGTAATATTACTTTCCAAAAATCTGTTTCAAATAAAATTATTTCTTCATTCATAATATTTAAGAAATTTTTGTAATTATTATTTAAACCTTTAGATTTTTATTTTGATCCAACTTCCTCGCAGGTCGGACCTGTTAGGAAGTTTCAAATATGGACACTTTTTATATTTTTTGTTAATAATCTTTTGTATGTAGTTAGCCTAATTTAGAGATTACATTCCCTATTTTACGCTTATGTTTTATAGTTTAAAAAGACAGTCCCCCTTTTTAGTAATTAATAAATGTCGTGTTTACCGATAAAATAAAATCTAACTATGTTTTTCTTTTTATCTACAAAATCAAAAATAATTCTATATTCATAATTTATAGAAAAAGCCAGAAAACTGCTCAACTTACCACGGAGTTTGTGCGTTTTTAACCTTGAATCCAATGGGTTTTTGCGAAAAATCTTCTCTCTCTTCTCAGCTAAATCTTTAACGTTTGCTGGCAACTTTTTGTATTGCTTTCCAAATTTAGACAAATACAATATTTTCATGAATCAATTTATCGTAAATCCTTCAAAGATTTTAATACTTTTCCCTTGCCAGCCTCGAATCTTAAACGATCTTTTTTCAGTTCTTCTGCTAATTTATTGGTATTCCATTCACGAATAAGGTGACGAATAAATTCACTAACAGAAGCATATCCTTCTAATTTAACTTCTTTTTTGATTACCCTTACCATTTGTTTTGGTAAAGAAATATTGACAATGTTGCGCATATAATTATATATTAATTGTAATAATCTGTAATAAATTGTATTACAATAATAACATGTATAACAAAAAAATCAATTATAAGCTGTGGATAACTTACTTTTTTTGAGTAAGGGAGATGTGAAATTTTTCTGTAGCGTAGCGAAAAAAATGGCTCCCCTCCTCTAAACTTATTATAATCCTTGAAGATCGAGAATATATGGGAATGATGAAAGAAAAGCTATTAGAGATTAAAAAATTTTATAAAAACCTAAAATTGATTAATATCGCAAAAACATAAATAGATTCCAATCATTGTAACTTTCGTTTATGTATATCACAACAAACATTAATTATCCAGCTGGATCGAATGGCCGACCAAAATAATCCGCAATTTGATATGCCAACCAATG
>Ga0075125_10001029_pt1 | contig 13082 bp, 19 predicted proteins | sample AntAceMetag02UKN_FD_69810 | JGI IMG/M metagenome (GOLD analysis project Ga0075125, IMG submission 69810) | Saline lake microbial communities from Ace Lake, Antarctica - Antarctic Ace Lake Metagenome 02UKN | ecosystem: Environmental > Aquatic > Non-marine Saline and Alkaline > Saline | place... | reverse complement strand
GCAATCAAAATAGCGATTGGACGATTTAGAGCATATATTGATAAACTTCTTGATGAGGCGGATAAACCAGAGGAAATTGATACTATTGTTAGAAAAATAGAGGTTTATGAAATATAGTCCTATCTTAACGGGGATTAGAAATAGTCCTCGCAATAGATAAGAATATTAAATAGTTCTTTTCTGGGGGGTGAAATAGGTAAATCAATAAACAAAGGGTTCTGGTAAAGGTCTATATTAGCCGACCAAAGATGAGTTGCCCATCTCATCACTTCCTAATCAGCCCCCAAAAGTAAATTATTAGTAGAGTAATACCAATAAACCCCACTTAACTAACATAAGAAATAAGTTATACTAGTAGGGTAATATAAATATATGAAGAAAGAGAAAACAAAAAAGAAAAAGAATAAAAAAGATAAATATAAAAACCTAGATTTTGTTTGTACCAACTTTAGGAACTTACATATATGGGACAGTTCAGAGAAAAAGTTTTATTAACCCATTTTAATTAGTAGAGTAATATGAATAAAAACAAGCGAAGAAGTAAATCGAGATTAAATAAGAAAAAATTAAGAAATAAAAAATTCTCAAAAGTTAGAAAGCAAAAAAAGGTCATAAAGAAACAATTAATTAAATAATAAATCTAGCAAAATGGGGCAATAGCTTAATCGGTAAAGCTCTTGGCTGTGGCCCGAGAGATACAGGTTCGAGTCCTGTTTGCCCCACTTATAAGATAGAGAAAATTGAACCTAGGTTCAATCAAGTTTTCCACTTGACAGGGGGTCTTGAAAATGATAGAATAGAATTAGTAAAAATAAAATAATTAAATAAAATAACTATGAAAAAACTAACTTTTACTCTATTGGGACTTGTTACTATTGTTCTTATTGGTGCTAGTTGTGGAACAGAACCTATTGTTCAAGAAGAACTTGAGTTAGAATCTCAACCAGGGGAAATAGTCCAAGAAGACACTTTTCAAGTGAAACAAGAATTGGAACAAGCCCAATTAGAAATAGAAAAAATTGACCAAGAAGCCAAGGAACTTGAAATTAAACAATTAAAGGCTAAAGAAGAGGCTCAAAAATTGGCTGAACAACAAAAACAGGAAGAATTAAGAAAACAAGAAGAAGCTCAAAGATTAGCAGAAACCCAACGACTAGCAGAAGAACAGGCAAGATTAGAAGAGCAACAAAGACATAAAGAACAACAATTGGTAAGGGCTAAAGAAGAATTAAATAAAATAGAAAGAGATATTAAAAATTGGTTTAAAGTAGATACCTGTCGAAATGATTTTCAAAACTATGAATCTACAAGAGAAATGCTAAACCTCAGACTTTCTGAACTTACGAATAGAGTCAATCAACAAATTGAAACTATATGTAATAAAACAGAACAATTAGAAAATCAATTAATTCAGGAAGTAAAAAATTTGAAACAAGTTGAAGATTTAGATCTTCTTCTTGAAGGAGAAAATAAACTCTTAAATCAATTCGATAGAGCAATCAATGAAATGAAACAAGTAATAAATGATGAAGTGAGAAAAACAGCTGAAGTATTTAATCGATTATCAAAACAACTTGAAGAAGATGTAAAGAGAGCAAAAGAAGAGGTAGAGAGAAAAGGAAAAATAGTTCAAGCAATAAATCAATTAAACCCTATGTTAATTGATATTAGTAATCAACTTGCTAATCTTTACACTCAAATTGAAAATAAGAAAACAGAAATTGAAAATACAAAGAATAGAGGAGGAATGACTACGTCTTTTCTAGAAGCTAAATTAGCTCAGTTAATTCCCGAACACAATACTTTGGTAGCAGAATATAATTCTCTCTTGAATACAGAGCAGAGAATTAGAACCATTTTGTACGAACTTGATGATTATTATGAATATGAAATTCCTATTCCAGCAGAAAGCCGAGCTTTTCTTTCCTCTTTAGAAATATATCTTTAATGTCAAAAAAATAATAAAAATAAATAAATATGAGCAAAAATTTAAAAACCATCATAAATGACTATTATATTAGTCAACAAAGAGATAGAAAAAAAGTTAGATTTTACATTAGTGAAGCGGGAAAGTGCCCACGCCAAGTATTTTATAGTTTTAAGGATACTCCCAAAAAAGCCCTAGATCCAAACTTCTTGAGATTATTTGACCAAGGAGACCATATGCATCAAATGATAATGAAGTCCTTGCTTTCAGCTAAAGATGTTAAGGTGATTGCTGCAGAAATTAATATTCCACCACAAAATCTAATTTCAGGAAGAGCTGACGCAATAATAGAAAAAGATAGAGAACTTTTTGTGCTTGATATCAAGAGTATAAATAGTAGAGCATTTGGTTATTTAAAAGAAGCAAAAGAAGATAATGTTAAACAACTCCAACTTTATCTACATTATTTCCAAATTCAAAAAGGTATACTACTTTATGTAGATAAGGATAAACTAAGATTGAAAGAATATGAAGTAATTTATGATCGAGTAGAAGCAGAAAGGCTTATAAGTGAATTAACTACTCTTCAAAAACAAATTGATTCTAATGTTCTTCCTCCACGCTTAAAGGATTATCCCAAATTTTGGGGGTGTAAATATTGTAGGTATAAGAAAACTTGTGACAAATAAATGAACAGAATATTTAAAAAACTTGGAGATAACGAATGGTTTTTTAATGTATTTCTTAGATGGTGGTATATTGTTTGGATTAGTATTTTTATTGGATTTATAGTTGGACTGGTTCTTTTTTATCCCATATGGAATAATTGAACCTAGGTTCAAAATGTAAAATAGTTCTTTAAAAACTGAATAAAATTAGGGAGAAAAGAAATGGCTAAGAAAGAGCTTTTCAATAATGAGCCCTATATGATAGGGTGGGAAGAAACGATAAAAGGAGATAGATGGACTTTCATAAAAACAGGTCCTGCAGTATGTGTCATTCCTTTTAGGAAAAAAACAGGGAATGGTTTAGAATTATTGCTCATTCAAGAGAAACGTCTAGGAAAGACTATATTAAAGACAGTTAGTTGCTATTTGCGAGGTCTTGAGCCGACTGAAGGTGCAAACAAGGCTTTATTGGAAGAAGCAGGAGTTACTACACAAAAGTTATCAGTCCTTTGCCCAGAAATGGTTGGTTTTGATGTAATTCGTCTTCCAATAACCCTTTTCCTAGCACATGGTTGGGAAGTTGTACAAGAAGGAATAGCCAAAAACATAGTAATCGGACTTGAGCAGGCAGTGGAAAAAGTTCTTAACAATGAAATAGGAGATCAGGGTGCTGTGGATGCCATACTACGCATCTATGTTCTTCATTGTTGTAATTGTCTTCCTTGAAAGGAGATCCAATGTTCAATAGAGAATTGATAGAAACACTTTACAAAAAAGCTGGACTTTTTGAACCTCGTTGGCTTGGTGTTATTATTCACCAAGCAGGTGTAATGAGCATTGCTGGACTTTTGGCTTTTAAGCTCAACGAAAAACAAGAGTTAAAAATTGATGTTAATTTAACAGAAACTGGAGCATTACTTCATGATATTGGTAGAGCATTTGACGAAAGTCCACAAGGACATGTTCTTTCAGGGGTAGAATTTCTTATTGAACAAAAAGTTGATAAAAGAATTATTCAAATTGTTAGAAAGCATTCTTTTTGGCTTTTTGGAGATGAGATACCAATACCCTCTACATGGGAAGAAAAGCTTGTGTTTTTTGGAGACTTAACTTTTAGTAGCCACATTATGTCTATGGAAGAACGAATAAAAGATTTATCTCTTAGATATGATGTATGTAGACTAGTAGAAGAAGCTCAAAAGCTCTATCAAGAAATCTCCGAATTGCTCTTACCAGAACAGCTCTTTGTCTAAATCTAAAAGCATAGATTTCGGTCTATGCTTTTTTTCACTTGACAAGGGGTTCAAATTTGATATAATTAATATGCTATTTCGCTCTCTTCTAATGGTAGGAAATGGGACTTTGACTCCCATAATCTAGGTTCGAATCCTAGGGGCGAAGCTATATGTTGTAACGAACCTTTGGTTCAAAAGTTTTTCAAAAATTTCCTAAAGTTTTTTTCTCGGTTTTTTCAATTACCATCCCTTTGGAATTTTTTTACCTTCACCAAAAATACTATGTGAGCCCACTCTTATTTTCTTATCCTCACCATCACTCATTCCAAATTTAGAATGTCCGATGAGACCTAATGCTACTGCCCAAAACTCATCTCCATGTGTTCCTGATGCTGTTTCAATACTTATAAGATCATTAGTTACCGAACATATTGAATTTAACATATCTTCATCATCAAGTATTTCTAATTGTTTATTTAGAACTGTTTTCTCAAAATCAGTAGATATTTGAACTCTCATTTTAGGAGTAAGAACAATAGGAACAAAATGAGGTGTTAATAAACCAGAGTCAGAAGCTCCCTCAAATTCTCCCCTAGTATTATCATAATAAATATAACCAATTCCAAAATTCTTAATTGCTTCCTTACAATACTCAACCTGTGTAGGTTTAAATGGATCAAACTTTTTCCCAGAATAATATTTCCAACCTTTCATTACCTTTCGATGAATTTGAATAGCCTTACCATTACTTATTTCAAACACCTCTAAAACACTAGGGTGTTTTTTCTTACCTATATCCATACCTGCAACAACTAAGTTAGTAGTATTGAAACCTTCAACCAAACGAATATTTTTAAGTCTAACATTTACTACATCTTTTCTTAATTGTTCTTTTTTGAAATAACTGTCAGTTGAATAATATGGTTCCATCATCATTTCAGCCTGAAATGCTTTTTCTCCCATAACATATATTTTCTTTTTTATTTGCTCTAAACTATAAAATTCTGGCCAAGCAGAAATTTCATTTCCATCATTATCTTTTTTAATAGCAGGATGAAAAGTAGTATGAAACTCCTTTTGAATAGCAGGATCAAAGTATAAGTCAGCTTGACTCAATGGAGAACCAATTATATGTATTTCTCCTCCTCGCTTTAAAGATTCTAAAACAACACTTTTAAATAAGGCATTAATTTTTAAAATAATGGTAGGATGAATTGGATTAGCAGGATCTGAAAGAATATCATCACAATATATACTGCTTGCCTTTAATCCTCTAGAAGCACTAACAATACCAACAGGTCTTATTTTAATTATATGTTTTCTATCCCAAGTATATTGAGCAACATTTTCAGCTGAACCTTTTAAATTAATAATCTCTGTAAAATATGGATTTTTGCCAATCAACGATTTAATATTACTTATATGCCACCCTGCTAACTCTTCTTTATATGAAAAATATCTTATATCTAAATCCTCTTTTATTCCGCTAAACATAATATCTCTCATAATTTTTGAATAAAAAGAAGTGGATTTAAAACCACTCCTGAAAGCAAGCCTCATAGTTCTATCATATTTTTGAAGTTCATTACAACTTTCTTCTACATAAGCACCACCGATAAAATTAGTAAAACTTTTTGCAAATATATGTTTTGTAAATAGATAAAGCGACTTTTGTGCCTCACCTAATATTTGGACATTCTCTTTTAGTGTTTGATTATCCATAATTTAATCCCATAAATTACTATACCATTTAACAAAGAGTTTCATTCCTTCTCTCCACTCTTTATTTAACTTCTCAAATTTTTTTGGCTTATTACCACTCCAAAGACATTCTTGATTTATTATTTTATGAGCCTCAAATCCCAATGCTATCTTTTCTAGTATATCTTCCCATTTATAACATTCATTCTTTTTATTTTTCTTTTTGTAATCTTTATCATATAAATTACTAGGACAACCTATCCCATATTTTTTAATCTTTCTACAAGAGATAGGAATCATCTCATCTAATCTTCCATATAAATCCCAATACCAGCTATCATCATGTCCTCTAAACACCCTCTGCCAAGCCCATCTTGTTTGAGATTTAACATTACTAAAAAAGCGAGGAATAGAATATCTTAATTCACCTGAAAAACATTTGTCAAAGCTTTTTTGAAACCCTGGGGCAAATCTAATTTTCCATTTCTTTTTTATATTATTAATCATTTTTTTATTTTAAACTCTTTTCTATCTTTAAACTCCTGCTGTTTTCCAAGATGCCATTGTTTTATAGGTCTTAAATATCCCACAATTCTAGAATAGACTTCACATTCCCTAAAATTAGACAACGAAGGGTCTTTCTCAAAACATTGTTTACATTTATACACTCTTATCTTCTCTTCTCCATCTTCATAAACAAGAAGAAAGCCATTCTTAATGTCTTTTCCCTTGATTTCTATTTCTTTTCCACAATTGTGGCAATATTTTTTGTCTTGCATAGTATTCATAAATTAATTATAACATAAAAATATCAACTTTTAAAAAACTACTTGAGACCAGGACGGGATTCGAACCCATGATAGAAGTTTTGCAGGCTTCTGCCTTAGGCCACTTGGCTACCTGGTCTATGAATTTATAGGCTTATTTTTTTCCTCTACCAGTTCTACGGGTAGGACTACACCCACCACGACCACGATTAGCTCGAGTGCCTCTTCCACTTCCATCCCTACGAGGAGTGCCTCTTCTTGTTTTAACCATATTTTTGCCTGTTAATTTATTTTTAATTACTGACCTTTAGTGCACCTAGGTTCAAAATAATTCCCTAAAAGCTGGTGTCAAAATCTTTTGTCTAAAGTTTATTTATTATTTTATAATACTCTCTTCTGGTATATTAGTATCTACTTGGACCATTTGTGTTTCACTAAGAGATTGTATTCCCTCATGACTCAAATCATACAACCAATTAAGGCTATCTGAAAAATAGTTATTAACAATATCTTTTATGGCTTTTCTTTGAACTGCATCGCCATAAGATGCATCTATGATGGTAAGCACTTTTCCTTGAATATATTTGATTTGTGCTTCTACTGATCCATAGTTTAATTCAACCTCTTTTATTTTTGGAGCCTTTGACTTAACTTTATTTAACATGACTTTAACTTGACTACGACTTGACACCAACTTTTAAAGAACTATACGAGCTGCAGGTAGGATTCGAACCCACGACCAGTTACTTACAAAATAACCGCTCTGACCAACCTGAGCTACTGCAGCATTATTTCTTTATTTAAATATAGGGGGGGGTCAGACTACAAGTCCTTTGTTGAACTTGAACCTTTGTGTTTTTTTGGCTTTGTCTCCAACCCCTCCCTTTTTACTTGGCCTAACTATGCTAGGCCTAGGGTAGCCTATTTTTCTCTTACTTCCATTCTTACTTTTGTCTTTCCCAGACAATCTTTTACGCACCAGCAGAACGTTCTAATCTTTTGTTCGCTATTCAGAAACCACAACAAAGTATTTTTGTCAAAGAATCCTTTGACCATTACATCGTGGGTTCTTAAATGTGATTCTGCGTATTCAATAAGTTCTCCCAATTGAATAAGGTTCTTTACGTGAAACCAGTTTCCATGTCTGGGATATGCTAACATCCATTGTTTCTTCATTTTTTTCCTCGCTTTCTCAGTTCCACAACAACAATAAATCTTGTTTTGGTTTGGTCTTGTTCATTGAATATATCAACAAGTGTGTTAAGAACTTCTTCTAACTGATTATATGTTCTCGGCTCGTGGCTATGGATATACAAAAGTTTGCTTTTCTGTTTCATTTTGAACTCCCTTCTAGTTTGTTACAAATTGTCACAAACTTAATCGGCTACCTTTTAAAAGAACTCCTATTTATTTTTCTCTGCTAAAATTTTAAGTATTTCTTTGATAGAGCCTCCTCCTTCAAACTCAACAGAATATTTTTCTTGATATATATTCTTCAGTTTGTTCAATTCAATCTCATCAGACCTAATTTCGCTATTAAGCTCTTTAACATTTCTAATTGAAGGCAATTCTTTTGCTAATTCTATATCTAATAATACAGTAAGCTTTTTTATTCTTTCTTCTATTGAGAAAATTGCACCATTTAGAATTATTTTAGTAGGAACTTTGACAAAATTCTTTTGTACAAATTCAATAGCTTTTTTTACAGTTGATGAAGAAACCTCATATTTTTTCTCTAATTCCCAATAGGGCAATTTCTCATAAAAACGAGATACCCAGATTTTAATTCTCTTGTCTAGGATTTTCTCATCTTCCATAGCAGGAGGTCTGCCGACATTTTTTTTTGTTTCTTCTTTCTTTTTTTTCATAGTTTTATAAGTTAATTAGTTATTAACACCTTGCCTATTGACAGGGGTTCTTAATTTTGCTAAAATATAGATAGCAGGTAATCGTTCTGTCCATTGGACTATTGGGGCACAATAAATAATAATATAAAATGAATATTAATGAATATTATAGAACTAGTAATTTTGAATTAGCTGTTTTTCTTATTACTAAAGATTTTCATTTATTGAATATTGAAAATGTATTAAATACTAAGAATGATTCTAGTAGAAAAGTATTTATATTCGATCACTTACCTGAACTTAAAACCTTGGTTCGGGTTTTTTATTTTAACAAATATAATGATCCAGAAATTTTGGTTGATGCTAGAAAATTATTTCAGGCTCGTAGAAGATTAAAAACCCAACTTATTAATTTAGAATACCATGATAAGGAATAAGGTCAAGTTTATTAATTAATAAAAGGAATTTAGTGAAAATTGAAAAAAAATGTATACAATGTGGAAAAATGTTTTTATTTAGAAATGCCCCTTCAGATATTATTAAAAAAAGAGGAAAATTTTGTTCAAGAGAATGTTTATATGTTTATCAAGACAAGAGAGAAATAAAGAAATGTGAAAATTGTGGAAAACTTGGAAAATGGAAAAGAAATTACTGTTCTCTTAAATGTTATTGGGCAACAATACATAAAAAATATTCTGGTAAGAATAGTTTTCAATGGAAAGGAGGTATAGCCTTTTGTGGCAATAGGGTATATATTAGAATAGCAAAAAGAAAATATATATCTTATGCAAAATATGTAACAGAATTACATTTGGGGAAAAAGCTTAAGAAATATGAGATAGTACATCATATAGATGAAGATCCCTCAAATGACTTACTGGAAAACCTATATGTATTTACAAGAAAAAAACACACACGACATCATAAACTCACTAATTCACCAAAACTAATATCAAATATATATGCCTTTGTATAAGTTAGCAAAAGAATTAAAAGAAAGGAATTGACAAGTAAGGGTTTATTTGCTAACATTAAAGTATGAAACAATGTAGTAAGTGTAAAACTAAAAAGGAAGTAAGTGCTTTTCCTCATCATTCAGTTAATGGGAAGAAATACATAAATAGTTGGTGTCGTGATTGTTGTAGGTTGGTTCAGCGTGAAAAATATAGAAATAACAGAGAGGCAGAATTAGAAAGAAAGAAAAATTGGCAGAAGAAGAATCCAGAAAAGGTTAAAGAAAGCCGTCGTAAGACACAATGGAAGATAAAGAATGAAACTATAAAGCATTATGGAGGAAAGTGTGCTTGTTGTGGTGAATCAGAAATTAAGTTCCTATGTATAGACCATATAAATGATGATGGTTATAAGCATAGGAAGGATGGCAGAAATGCTGGAGGAACAGCAAGTTTCTACTGGTGGATTAAAAAGAATAATTATCCAACTAATCTTCAGGTTCTTTGTTATAATTGCAATATGGCAAAGTCTCTGTATAAAATATGTCCACACAAACAATAAGTTATAAGCTTGCTAAGGAGCTAAAAAAAGCAGGGTTTCCACAAAAGAAGTATAAAGATGGAAGAATTGATTGTCCTTGTCAGCATAGAAGAAAAGGAAATATAATGACTCAATCAGAGATGGACGGGTCTTGTGGAACATTCGCTGAAGTTTATATTCCTACCCTAGAAGAAATAATAGATGCTTGTAAGCAAAAAGGAAGATGTATAGAACTAACAGAAAACCAGAAATGTTATACAAAGATTCTAAATAGAAAAGGAAAACTAGTTAATAAGCTTTTATATGACTATCAATGGACAGCCGAATTGGTTGATTGGAATAATAAAAAATATGGGAAAAAACCCTGCTATGAGTCTGGAGATGAAGTGGTTGCAACAGCAGATAGCAAAACTTCCTTAGAAGCAATGGTTAGATTATATATAAAATTACATGTAAAAAAATGAAACAAGGATTATCACTAAAAGCTAAATATGAAATAGCAAAAAAAGCAGAGAATAAAGTTTTAGAATACAAAAAAATAGCAAGCATAAGCTTTTTGTTCATTGGCAAGGAGCTCAAGAGAATAAAAGAAGACAAACTATATAGATATTTGGGTGCTGACTCCCCTGAATATGAGAGCTTTGAGGGTTATGTCAATTCGCCAACCATAAATATGGATTTGAGGAAGGCTTACTATTTAATTCAGATTTGGAGTACATTCTGTGAAAGATATAAATATAAACCAGAAGAATTATCTGGGATTTATTGGACTGCTCTTCGTGCTATTCTACCAGTAGTTAATGAAGATAATGTTTCAGAGATGATAGAGAAAGCAAAAACTTTAACAAGAACACATCTTGAACAAGAAGTTAAACAATTGAAAGCAGGATTAACTTCTTTAGAAGATTTAGAAAAACATAAACATGAATGGAAACACATTGAGTATTATAGATGTAGAATTTGTGGAGAAAAATCAATAGTTAAACCCAAAGATGGAGAGATAATATGATAACTACAGAACAAAGAAGAAAAATAGGTAAACAAAATAAAAGAAAGGGAGCTGCAGCTCAAACTGAATCAGCTCAATTTTGGTCAAAAGAATTAAATACAAACATGAAAAGCACTCCTCGTTCTGGAGCTTTCTATGATTGGCCTGCAGATATATTTGATATGGGAAATTCTATATTAAAAGACTTTGTTATAGAAAGAAAGTTTGGAAACCAAGTTCCTAAAAAAATAGACCAATGGATGCAAAAATTATCAGATGAGTCACAGGGGAAAATGTATTTTCTAGAAATGAATAGAGCATATGAAGAAAAATATGTAGTAATAAGTCGAAAACATTTTGCAAGATTATTAAAAGAATTACAAGGTTATAAAAAAAATGAAAAATAATTTGAAAACAGCAGAATATGCACGAAAAGGACATCCTGATCGTGTTTGTGACATCATATCTGATGCTATTTTAGACAAGTATTTAGAACAAGACCCAAATTCAAGGGTAGCAATAGAAGTTTTTGGTTGTCATGGCATCATTACTGTCGGTGGAGAGGTTACATCTAAAGCAAAAGTAAATGTAAAAAAAGTAGCAAAAAATGTTTATAAAGAAATAGGCTATAAAGAAAAAGTGAAAATTAAAACCAATATCGTTAGGCAATCTCCAGAAATTAGTGACTTGGCAAATAAAGGAGCTGGTGATAGTGGAATTATTACTGGCTATGCTACGAGAGAAACTCCTGAAAGGTTGCCATTAGAGGTAGTTTTGGCTAAAAGAATTGCCAACAAATTAGATGAAGATAAAAGATTATTGCCCGATGGAAAAATTCAGGTAACACTTAAAAGTGAAGCAGGTTTTAAAATAGAAAATGTGGTTGTATCTTATCAGGCAAAAGAAAACAAAGATGCATATATTAAAAAAGTAGTTAATGACATAATTAACAATGACAGAGATTATAATTATAATCTAAAATTGATTCATTTTGTACAAGGTGGCTTTGAGGCAGACACAGGATTAACAGGAAGAAAGAATATCATATGGTATGGTCCAAGGGTTCCAACTGGTGGTGGAGCATTTGCTGGAAAAGATCCGACAAAAGTAGATAGAAGTGGTGCCTATCTCGCAAGAAAGATAGCAATTGAAGAACTAGAAAAGCATGGATACAATGAATGTTTTGTTGAAATGGCATATGTAATAGGTAAAAGCGAACCTCTATATGTAAAAATAGAAAGAGATGGTGGAGGAGAAACATATCCAATCGATAGAACCTTAAGTGTATCAGGAGCTATAAAAGAATTAAACTTGAGACAACCAATTTATAAAGAAGCTAGCTTGAAAGGACATTTTGGATATAATGGTTGTCCTTGGGAAAAATGAAATGAATCCAAGTTCAAATATGAAAAAGAGATGCTCAAAATGTGGAGTGGAAAAAGATATTTCTAAATTTGGTAAGGATAAAAATAGAAAAGATAAACACAATTATCAATGTAAAAAGTGTTATAAGGAATATAATTCCAAATGGTATCAAGAAAATAGAGAAAAAAATTTAGAAAGAAAGAAAAAATGGTATCAAAAAAATAGAGAAAAATTTTTAGATTACAATAAAAAATATTGTCAAGAAAATAGGGAAAAAATTAAAATTCGTGAAAGAAAATATCGTCAAAAGAATAGGAAAAAAATTTCAGAAAAAAGTAAAGAATATTATCAAGAACACAAAGAAGAAGCGAAAAAATATTGTCAAGAACACAAAGAAGAAGCAAAAGAATATTATCAAAAAAATAAGGAAAGACAGAAAAAATATCGTCAAGAAAATAGAGAAGAATTGAAAAAAAAGAAGAAAAAATATCACCAAAAACCTGAAATCAAAAAACGATTTAAAGAACACTATCAAGAAAATAGAGAAAAATTTATAGAATACAGTAAAAAATATCGTCAAGAAAATAATGAATACGGAAAAAAATACTATCAAGAAAATAGAGAAAAGATTAAGGAATATCAAAAAAAACCTAAAGTTAAAAAACGCAAAAATAAACGATTGAAAAAAAGATATAAAGAAGATCCAATGTTTCGACTTAATATGGCTGTGAGAGGTGGTATTCACTATTCATTAAAGGGTAACAAGGCAGGAAAGAAATGGAAAACTCTAGTTGATTTTACTTTTGAAGATTTGAAAAAGCAACTTAAAAAGCGATTTGATGGTAAAATAAATATGGAAAATATAGGAACTTATTGGGATATTGACCATATTATAGCTCAATCTCTCTTCAAATTTACCAAACCTGAAGATCCCGAATTTAAATTATGTTGGACTTTAGAAAATTTACAGCCATTAGAATCAAGAAAAAATCAGTCAAAGAACAATAAATTAAGATTAAGCGATATAGACTTATTACCTTGCTCTTATATTGAAAAAGTAGATAGGATTACAAAGGGTAGGATATTTAAA
>Ga0075125_10001024_pt1 | contig 13110 bp, 11 predicted proteins | sample AntAceMetag02UKN_FD_69810 | JGI IMG/M metagenome (GOLD analysis project Ga0075125, IMG submission 69810) | Saline lake microbial communities from Ace Lake, Antarctica - Antarctic Ace Lake Metagenome 02UKN | ecosystem: Environmental > Aquatic > Non-marine Saline and Alkaline > Saline | place... | reverse complement strand
ATCAACCAATTGTTCGTTATCTAATTTTATTGGCATCATATCAGAAAGAGTAGCAAGAGCTACAATCTCTAGTAATTTTTCTTTTCCTGGATGACCTGTTTTATTTAAAACCTCTCGAGCAACCATATATACCAAACCAGCAGCTGCAAATTCTTTTAATGGATATTCTTCACCTTTTTGCCAAGTATTTACAAATATATTGGGTTTAGGTGCCCTACCACTTACTCTATGATGATCAATAACAATAACTTCATATCCCATTTTCTTAGCCTGGGTAATTTCCTTTCCATTAGCTGTCCCACAATCTACTATAAACAACAAAGCCGGTGTCTCATCTTTATATTTCTCCAATACTTCCATACTTAATCCATGCCCTTCTAACTCTCTATTAGGGAAATATGCATCTATATTATCATAAAGAGGATTTAATAATTCAAAAGTTTCTTTCAATACAACAACAGAAGCGACTCCATCTAGATCAGAGTCACCAAAAATAATAATTTTCTCTTGATTCTTAGCTGCCTTAATAATTCTTTTAGCAGCTTCTTTTACTCCAATTGGTAATTTCATAATAAAGCCTTTATCCCTGGCAATTCTTGATTCACAAAATACTTAAGCATTGCTCCTCCTCCGGTAGATATATGATCAAATTTACCCCTTAAATTATTCTGTGCCAAAAACGATCCTGTATGTGAACCACCCACAACACTGAAAGCATTGCTTCTTAATATTGCTGATGCGATAGACAATGTCCCATTAGAAAATCTTTCATCCTCAATCAGTCCCATTGGACCATGCCAAATAACAGTACCTGCCGTTGATATAATATCTGAGAACATTCTCACTGTCTCTGGTCCAATATCAAACATTTGTTCTTCTAATCTAATCTTTCCAGCACCTGATTTTCTAAGATAGTCTTCTCTTCTATCTTTTAATCCAACCAAAGCATCAATTGGTAAATGTAATTTGGGATTAGTTAATTCAAGACTACTTAGCATTTCTTCTATTTCTAGACTAACGTCAACATATGATAAAGATATCTTCTTAGCATGTAAAATAGCAGGTGCTAAAACACCACCTATTAAAACATGATCTGCGAGCTCTAAAAACTTCATTAGAGCTGGTATCTTAGTATCTACCTTTTCGCCTCCTAGAATAACGATTAGGGGCCTTCTCGGCTCTTCTAATAGTGACTTCGAGATGTTTATCTCTTCTTCTAATAGCAGACCAGCACCCTTGTCTATATATTTAGGAATTCCAATAATTGATCCTAACTCATGATGAGAATCAGCAAAACAATCATTAATATATATATCCGCTGATTTAGCCAATTTTTCTATAAAAGATTCGTTTTTCTCTTGTTCTGGTGTCAGACCTTCGAGCATAGTAATCTCTGATTTGCCTAATCCTTTAATATTCTTAGCAAACTTAATTTCACGATCTAACAACTGAGACAATCTTTTAGCGACACCACTTAAATTTCCATTTCCTATCAATATGATCTTGACTGCTTGATTTTCCAATAAATATTTAATCGTAGGTATTGCTTTCCTAATTTTAAAATCATCTAATATTTTACCTTTATTATCTAATGGAACATCAAAATCACCACGTACTATAACTATTTTATTGTTGAAATCAAAATCTTTTAAAAATTTCATATTATTCAAAGCTAATTTTTTCTCCGGGTTTTAATGTTCCTGATTTTTTTTCTACTTGTTCTTCAATGGCGTCTTCTAATGCTTTTTTCAATCCTGATGTATCAATCTTCTTTTTCTCTATTAGGTTATGAGTTGTTCTCTTTGAGGATGTGAATGGTACAGGTTGCGTTTTAACTGCATCAGATAGACTAACTTCTTTCTTAGCCGGAGCATTAACAGGAATTGACTGAGTATTAGATGGCCGTGATTGAACAGTATTAATAGGATTTGGCCTTCTTCTTTTCTTCTTCTTCTTTTTCGCTGGCTCACCCGCTTGTGACCAAGCAGCAATATGAGCATCTATATCTGATTTTGGCTTAGCATATGTTTTCCTAGATTCGTCTATTATCTCTTTTGTAAAGGGTTGTTGCAATGGGTCAATGGGTAATAAGGTATCTGCAGAGAATGGTCTTCCCGCGACACCGTCTACCATTAGCTTAAGGTAAATATTGAATTTTGGTAAGTTAACGATATCCCCAGCTTCAAAAACCGGGAAATATTCTTTTTCTAAATACTCTGCATCTTCAGCTCCCACTCTAAAAGAAATAATTGTTCCTGCATTACCGAATACAGCTTCCCTAACCATATCTTCCATTTGTGCAATATATTGATGAGCTAATATTAAAGATAGTCTATATTTTCTAGCCTCTGATAAAATACTAGCAAAAGACTCAGTAGCAAAATTCTGAAACTCATCAACATATAAATAAAAATCTTTTCTTTGCTCCTCTGGAGTATCAACACGACTCATGGCACCTAAGTAAAGTTTAGTAATAACCAATGCTCCTAATAGCATTGAACTTGCTTCTCCGATCCTTCCCTTACTTAAGTTAACAATGAATATTTTCTGATTATCCATAATATCCCTCATATCCATTGTAGATTCAACTTGACCAATAATATTTCTAATCAACGGATTAGATGAAAATTGTCCTATCTTATTTTGAATAGCAGCAGTTGCCTCTACTTCATATCTTTGACTGTAACGAGAAAATTCTTTAACCCAAAAGCCTTTCACAACTGGATCTTTCACTGCTTCAATAACCTTAGCCCTATAATCTACATCTGAAAGCATTCTATTAATACATAGCAATGTTGCTCCAGGGTATTCTAATAAGGCTAATATTGCATTACTTAAAATATATTCCATTCTTGCAGACCATACGTCTGGCCAAATCTTCTTAAATACTCCCATCAGACCAGAAGCAATTAAATGCCTATCATTCTCATTTTCCACTTCCATAATATTAAACCCAACTGGCCATTCTAAATCTGCTGGATTTAAATAAACAACATCTTTTATTCTATGCTTAGGAATATGCTCTAAAAGAGCTTCTGCTTGTTCTCCATGGGGATCAATAAAAGCCATACCATGTCCGGCTTGAATATCTTGAATCGCAAGATTAGCTAAAAGCGTGGTTTTCCCCATACCAGTCTTACCAATGATATACATATGTTTACGTCTATCATCGGTTCTAATGCCAAACTCCTTGTCGTCATTACGAAAATTGGTTTTTGCAAAATAGTTTATTTCTTCCATATTTAACTTGGTAAGTTAGTAGGCGGTTCTGCCTTCTTAGATTCAATTCTTTGAACATTAGGAGAAGGAATAGCACTTCTTCCAACAAAGTGGAACATGCTAGCTAATTCCTCTAAATTTAAAACGAAATTTTCTTTGTTATCTTTAGGGAAATTATAATTAAACCTACTTGAATATTGACTTATTAACTTACGCTTCTTTAAGTATAGCTTTCTATCGTGTAAAAACAAATTAGTAAAGAAGCTTTCATGCTTATGAATCTTAGTAATACTAGGACTCCAAGGTTTTAAATTATTAGTATTTTCAGTATTAAAATTAGCATAATAGCCTAAAATATTCTTTAAATTAGCCTTATTCCATTTATCTTTTTCTCCTAGAATAATAAACCTTGAAACTGTCTCAAACATTGTCTTAGAAATTTTATGTTCAATCTGAGCAACAATTTCTCTCTCTCCAGGAGTTAACTTCATTTCTGGAGGTAATATAGATTCTGGTTTGTCTACCACAGGACCATCAGGCATTTTACCAAACGCAACCACATCAATGGCCTTCTTAATCAATGTTGAATCTTTCATATTGGCCTTTGGATCTCCTCTAAATGCCAATTTAGCTACTTCTGCTTTAGCTCTATCTTTATAGTTATTTTCTACATTTGTAACTGGTTTTAGAATAAATTGCACCCAAATCTGTTCTCCTGGTTTAGTTTGACTTAACCCTTCTAATAAAGCACCCATCGGATCAATTCTCTGATATTCTTTAGATATATTCGTTTCTTCAAAAAATCTTTCATAAGTCTTGATCGGATAAATATCCGGCTTCATTAATTCATAATCACAACCCCAAAGATCCCAAGATTCATTTGGAATATCTTGTGGTATCTTTTTTGTATAATCTTCAGCATCAATTAACTCAACTTCTGGGTATTGAGAGTAAATACTTGCTTCTATAAGATTTCGCAATGCTTTAGGAAATCGTAAATAAAAATGAATTTCACCACCATCACTTACTATTTCAATAGATATTTTTACTTGATATTTTCCTTCCCACCAATATTCCCACCAATCAGCTGGATCAAATAACATCCACCAACCAGCAAAAACCTGTTCCATTGCTTTAAATGGACGATCCACTTCTCCTGGCATCTTAATCTCGAACATAGCATATCCTACTGTTTTAGAATAAGCTTCTTCTCTCCATCTACGCCACATGAAAATAAAACGCTTCCATGCAAAAATAGGAAGCAAAACCCACCACCAAGTTTTTATGATAGTCCAAACAACTAATAACGTTGCTGATAACGTTGTTAAAAACTCCTCCATTATTTAAATAATTTTACTTTAACGTATAAGCTCCTTTTTCTCTTTTGAATATTTTTTTATCTTGAAGATTAAGAACAATTGTACTTTCCTTAACATTTCTTTGCTCTAGTACTTTCTCAATCAAATGTTCTTTAGTTAAACCAGGTTTACTTTGTTTTAATAACCCTTTAAGAATATCTTTAACTGTTCCTGGTTTATATCCCCATTCGGTAAGAGCATATAATCCCCTTCCAATCAATACAAATCTCTTATTCCTAATAAGCTCATTATGAGCACTCTCTGGTAATATCTTTTTATCAACGAATGGTAATCCTTCAATCCCTTTAGCAATATCTCTAAAATGCATTGGTTTATCATGTCTTTTTAAAACTAAATATGCTTGATCTTTCAATCCTTTAGGTCTAATCTCTGGCCAATCAACCATTCCATAGTCACCAAATGGTGATTCAAATATGAATTTAGAAACATCTATAAATGATACTAATACTGGAATTTTTAAATTAAATGGCATTTTTTTCTCTAAATCCTTAACTGGAAGCGGAGACTGAGTATTCTTAAACTCCTTAATAACAGTTTTTAAAATCTTTCGTGCTTCTGCTTCAATTTTTGCTTCAGTAGTCCAAAAAGAAAGAAAATCATTACTTTCCTTAATCTTAAAGAACGGATCTCCTATTGTAAGCAATAGTAAGACATGATTTTGAAATTTATCTTGACCTAATTCTTTCAAAAGCATACCTTCTTCTCTTAACCCGCCATAATTAGTTAAATGATCCATAAAATACTCAAATGGCTTTTGTAGCTTTTGAGTTTGGGTTTCTTTGATATATGCCAAAGCATCATTTTCTATCTGACGAACTCTTTCCCTAGTGATTCCAATTTGATCACCAATCGCTTGCAATGTTAAAGGCTCTCCACCTTCGATACCAAAGCGCTTTTCAAGCACTTGTCTCTTTCTTATGGGTAGTTCATTAAATAAATCTTGTGTAAGTTTTTCGTAATTAAACATTCTGATTTTTTAAGTGTTCTTTATTAAAACATTATTTATATAACTAGTCAAGCGTTTTTACGATCTGCCCACTCCACAAGAAGAGTACTGGCTAAAAACATTGAAGAATAGGTTCCTGCAATGACTCCGATTATAAGAGCTAAAGAGAAAAAATTAAGACTAATTCCTCCGAAGAAATATATAGCAAATAATACCACCATTGTAGTTAGGGAAGTATTTAATGATCTAACTAGGGTTTGATTTAAACTTTCATTTACAATCTCTTTAAAATCATGACTATGGTGTTTTCCAAGATTTTCTCTAATACGATCAAATACAACAACTGTATCATTAACAGAATAACCAAATATAGTTAATAATGCTGTTAATATTGGAATTGAAAATTCAATATTATAAAAATGTCCTAAACATGCGAATATTCCTATTGGTATGATCACATCATGTACCAATGCAATAACAGTGGCTATTCCATATTTCCAAGATCTGATAGGCCTTGAAACCTTACGGAATACAAATGCTACATATAAAATAATGGCTAATACCGAATATATAATAGCTTTCAATGCTTTGGCCTTTGTTTCTCCTCCAACTATAGGAGAAATAGACTCAAAGCTAATACTATCGGCTTCAATTACGCTTGAATTATAGAAATAATCGTTAACAGTATCTTTCAATGCTTGATCTGTGTCGGGCATTCTTAGAGCAATAACGTTTCCTTGATTAAATCTAACATTAAAATTTTCTAATCCTAAATCTTTTAAATCTTGCGTTAATGTTACAGGCTCTTCTGTATATTTAGCTTGAATCATGCTTCCTCCAACAAAATCAATGCCCCAATTTAATCCATATATAAGAATAGCTAAAATACTTAAAAATACTAAAATTCCTGAGAATATAAAATATAATTTACTGAATTTTAAAAATTTTATAACCATAGTTTTCTTCCTCTCTTAGTTTTAGCAAGACTTAACAAGAAATTCTTTGTAATTATCATTGATGCAAAAATACTTAATAAAATACCAATTATTAATGTCATGGCAAATCCCTGAACAAAACTTGTTCCAACTCCAAATAGAATCAAAGCTACAATTAGAGTAGTGAAATTACCATCTCTAATAGATGGCCATGCTCTTAAAAATGCTTGGTCTATTGATTGTTGTAATGTTTTTCCTTCTCTTAATTCTTCTCTTAGCCTAGAGAATATCAAAACATTAGCATCTACAGCCATTCCAATAGATAATATAAATCCACCGATGCCAGCTAATGTTAATGTTACTGAAGTTAATTTTAAGAAGGCTAATACCAATAATCCATATACAATCAATGAAATTGCTGATAAAAATCCTGGAAGTTTATATATTATTAATAAGAATGCAATAACAGCAATTATTCCTATTAATCCAGCATTTATGCTTTTATTTAAAGATTCCATTCCCAATGTAGGTCCAATAGTTATTTGAGATATTGGATCTCCTAAAGGCACTGGTAAGGCTCCGTTATTAAGACTAGTCGCTAACTCTCTAGCTTCTTGAGGTCCAAATTTACCATTAATAACTGCATTACCATCTGTTATCTTCTCTTGAACTGTTGGCCAAGAAATCAATTCTCCATCAATTAATATAGCAATAGGCTTTCCTACAAATTCTTCAGTGAGTTGAGCAAATAATTCTTTTCCTGTGTCATCAAACTCTAATTCTACAAAATATTCTATAGCTGTATTATTAGTAACTGCACTAGCCTTTGTCAAATAACGACCCGTGAGTTCTGTCGGTTCAAACGGACTTTCTGGTAATTCATTCTTTATAATATCCAAATAGTTTGGTTTTGGTTTTTGAAATTCTAAAAATGGAGTACGTCCAATCTGTTTTACAGCTTCATTAGGATCCGTAACTCCTGGAATTCTAACTTTAAGCCTATAACCTTCACTTGTTAATACTGATTCAATTTCTGGTTCTTTTACTCCTAAAACATTAATTCTCTTTTCAATGACATCTCTTAAATCACTAACTGCATTTGTATGGTCTGCTTTTTCAATTTCAGATAAATCAATCTTATATAGTAATTCAACTCCACCCTGAAGATCTAATCCTAAAGAAAAATCTTTCCACTCTCTATCTATCTTAAAAAAGCTTGGTTCAATAAAAATAGCTGCTATTATGCCTAGCGCTATTAATAAAATACTAATAATTTGAGAATATCTTGTTTCCATTTTTAAGATATATTATCGTAAAAATGATGAAATGTCAAATAATCCCTAAATAAGATATTGTCGAATAAACTATAAATAAAAATAAAGACAATAGGGTCAAAACCATTAGATTCCTTATCCATACCGACACCCTTATATCTGATAATGATTTTTGAATAATGTTAAATTTAGCTCCTTCGTTATGTTTTTTAGAATATCTCTTTTCTAAATCTTTTATAATACGTCTTGTTTCATTCTCGTGCATCGAAGTTAATGGAATTCTTTTAATTCCATTCTTAATCATCTTATTATGTTTATTATCAAACTCATTAATTTTCTTTTGAATAAATATATGGAAAATATGAGTTTTGTTATATCTCAATAATAAAAGCCATAAAAACACAAACCCTATGAATAGTATTAATAAATCCTTAAGAAAACCAGCTTCCGTTAAATTAAGATTAGCTATAACTAATCCTATAACACTAAAAAATAAACCAGGAATCATCCATAGTTTATTATCGTGGCTTCTTAGAGCAGCATGGAGTTCTTCGTAATAATCGTCGTCTTCAAGATCTTTCATACTTTTGTTATTACTTTAACTAAAATTCTTATTTAAATTAATATCATTCGCATTCTCAATAGTACTTAATGTTCTCCTTACTGAAGGATTGTTTAAGTTCTTCAAATTTAATCTATCTCTAAATCTTTTAAATAGTGGCGTTATAAACTCATCACCCCAAGATGGCGTGAATGTATTAACGCCCATAAAATCAATTTCAATCACCTCTTCATTGTCCATATTGTTAAGAGTAGGTTGTACCGCAAGATAAGCTTCACGGCCATCGTCTCGTGAAGTTAATGTCACACCAAATTTTTTTAATTCAATAATCATATAATAAATTAATATTTTAATAAGATAAAACAACCCTTATTAGAATCTTCAACATTTTGTATGTTTAGATCATCACTATCGTACTTTATAATAACCTTACCATCTCCCGATTGGAAATCTAACCCTAGAGTCTCAATTTTGACAGCTGGGACTGTATCATCATAAGATTTACCCACTATAACTTCTCTAACGAACTTTAATCCATTTCCCCTATTTTCAGGAGCTCTTCCAGAAATATATTCTGTAAAGGCCACTCTAAGAGCCTCCTTGTGATTTAATAATTCTGGCTTAACTCTTACTAGAGTAGTTAATATGCCTTGTCCCCTATCAGCTAAAATAATCTTTCTCTCTGATAAACTATATCCAAAAAATACTCCTGTTGCATCAGGCCACATTCCTATATTATGATCAAAAGCATTATTGCCAATTTCACCAACAATAGAAGTTACCAAAGAAAATTTATAATCTACACTTAAATATTCATCTCTAGATAATAAAAGCTCTAATCGTGATAAACGTGCTTTAAATATAGACTTGTCGGGACAGTGAAATTTCGAAATTATCCTAGTCGGCGACTCTCCAAAAGCCCACTCTCGGCTAGCTTTTTCTAAATACTTATAGTTATTAGATAAAAACTCTCCTATCTGATTTTCTGTATAATATCTATGAGCCAATGAAGCCGAGCGATCAGGGTTAAGAGAACCGTCATCGTCCCATCTTCTCAATGTTTGTATATTAACTCCTAACATTTGAGAAACAACTCCGATTGGTATTTTTTCATTCATATATTTATATAATAATACATTATCCTAACCTATACAAATCATAGATAGAACCTATACATTTATATCGTCATAAACCCTATATATACGGGACAATTATATTACAACCTATACATTCAGTACTAAGGCAATTTATTAACCTATACATTTAAATCTATCCTATGACACAACACATGTCAAGTTATCATTTCTAAAATTTATTATTATCTTTTATTATTCACAATAGTATCAATATAATAGTTTATAAAAATAAGTCTTTAATAATAATATATAAACCCCTTCCTATTTGAAAAACTACTACTTTCAAAAAAAATAAAAACCATTTAAACCAAGAGTCTTTAATATATTTTGCGGGACTAGGATTCGAACCTCTTTATTTCCCGCAACACTTTTTGTATTTCATAGGCTTTCCTGTCCGCTTATCTATCTTTCCACACGGACATGGATCATTTCTTCCAACATGACTATTACCAGTAACCTCTTTCCTAACAGGCGCTTGTCTATTCTCAATTCTCACGTGTTGCATACCCTTAACAATGCTATCTTCTATATTAAGCAAAAGATTCTTAAACATCTTAAATCCTTCATTCTTATACTCAACCAAAGGATCAAGTTGTCCATAGGCCCTTAGCCTAACCTTATCTTTTAGATAATCTAGTTCTTGTAAATGACTGACCCAAGATGCATCAAACACCTTTAATGAAACAAATCTTAAAGCATCAACAAATTTATCTCCTAATTCAATTTCTTTGTCTAGGAATGTTTTTTCATCAATCTTCTGATCCTTAAACATTTTTAAGACAATTTCTCTTAATTGTTCTTTATTTGAATCAACAATTTCATTTCTCTTTTTATAGAAAGATGTTCTGTGAATATTCTGTACATCATCATATTCTAATAAATGCTTTCTAACATCAAAATTCATTCCTTCTATTTTAGTTTGAGCACTTTCTACTGATTTATTAATAATTCCTGCTTGAATCTCTTGTCCGTCTGGTAATTTCATTTTATCCATCATTGATTTAATCCTATCACCCCCAAAAATACGCATTAAATCATCATCTAATGAAAGGTAAAATTGAGTAACTCCTGGATCTCCTTGTCTTCCAGATCTTCCTCTTAATTGATTATCAATCCTTCGAGCATCATGACGTTCTGTTCCAATGACTAATAATCCTCCTAACTCCTTAATTTCATCTGGATTAACAGCTGGATTTCCTCCTAAAACAATATCCACACCACGTCCGGCCATATTAGTAGCCACAGTAACAGCTCCCTTCTTTCCTGCTTGAGCAATAATTTCTCCTTCTCTTTCATGCTGTTTAGCATTTAATAGTTCATGAGAAATTCCTTCTCTTTGCAATAAAGCACTCAATAATTCATTTTTTCCAATAGATCGAGTACCAATTAATACTGGTTGCCCTTTGTCATGGGCTTCTTTTATCTTATTTATAATAGCTTGTAATTTTTCTTTTTCAGTCTTGTAAATTAAATCTGATAAATCTTTTCTGGCTATTGGTTGATTGGTTGGTATAACAATAACTTCTAATTTATATACTTTTTCAAATTCTTCTCCAGAAGTAACAGCTGTACCAGTCATTCCGCTCAATTTCTCATACATTCTAAAATAATTCTGAATACTAATAGAAGCAAGAGTTAAACTCTCAGGTTGTACTTGCAAATTCTCTTTTGCCTCTATTGCTTGATGTAAACCACCAGACCAACGTCTACCAGGCATTAATCTTCCGGTAAATTCATCTACAATTATTATTTCTCCATTTTTAACAACATAATCTCTATCATTTTTAAATAGAACTTCTGCTCTTAGAGATTGCTCTAAGTAATGTAAATATCTAGTCCCTTTGTCTTGATATACATTTTCTAGTCCAAGTATCTTTTCTATTTTTTCTACACCCTGTTCCGTTAAAGTAACTGCTTTTTCTTTTTCATGAAGCTCATAATGTTCTTCTTCTCTCAATTGAGGAATAATTCTAGAAAACTCTCCATAGAGCTTAGAACTTTCTGTATCTGGTGCAGATATAATTAATGGAGTTCTAGCCTCATCAATTAAGACAGAATCAATTTCATCAATAATAGCGAAACTTAAATCTCTTTGAACTTTCATTTCTGCAGTCATTGCCATATTATCTCTTAGATAATCAAAACCAAACTCATGATTAGTTCCATAGGTGATATCTGCCTTATATGCTTCTTTCCTAGAAACTGGTCTTAAATATTCATCTATTACTTTGAATCCACCCTTTTCATCTCTTTCCTTATCTAAGTCTTTATGGTCTGGATCATACATAAAAGCAGATCTATGAGATATACAAGAAATAGTTAATCCTAATTCATGATATATTTGTCCCATCCATACAGCATCTCTTTTAGAAAGATAATCATTAACAGTAACAACATGAACTCCTCTATCTGACAATGCATTCAAACATACAGGTAAGGTAGAAGACAATGTCTTTCCTTCTCCTGTTTTCATTTCTGTTATCTTCCCTTGATGTAAAGCAATTCCACCAGTTAACTGAACATCAAAATGCCTTTGATTTAAGGTCTTCTTTGCAGATTCTCTAACCAAAGCATATACTTCAGGTAGAATATCATCTAAAGTTTCTTTTTCTAATCTTTTCTTTAACTCTTGGGTTTTAGCTTTTAAATCAGTGATTTTTTCGAACTCTGGTTCCAAAGAATTAATTTTAGAAATTAAAGGAGAAATACTCTTTATATACTTATCGTTAGTATCTCCGAAGATTTTTTTCAATATTGACATGGATTCAATTTAACATAATAGGTTTTGGAAAGAAAGAGTGGTCTCAGCATAATTGCCGAGACCACAAGTTGAATCTAATCAGATCCACATAAGGTCGAAACCACAGAGACCTTCTGTATCGCAGATCCAGAGGACAATCCGATAAATATCATCTCGATATTTCGGTGCCTTGATCCAGATATAGCTTTTGCTACTAAGATCATGATCGTTCCAATTGCGATCAGTGTATCTCCAATGATACGAACTGATCTCGCCGTCATCTTTACTCCCAAACGATGTTAAGAGTATGTATTGAGAAGTGTCATCTAAAACAGGTTCTATCCCTTTAGTCATTGGCTCAATGCCATCATTCCCCATAACATAGACAATTTCACCTTCTGGCGGCGTATCGTAGATTGTTTTCTCAATAACTACATTCGGTGCACCATTAACAGTGATGTCAATGTATACTGGGTCGCTTGATGTGCCGTTAGAATCAACAACCACGAGAATAACCCTATACTCCTCGGCTCCTGACGGATATTCATGTTCCGCCGTTGAAAATGAGGTAATAAAAACTTCACTATCGTCTCCAAAATCCCATTTGTATTGTTTGATAGAAACTCCTTCAACCGACGATCTTGAAGGACTTCCATCAACAATTAACTCTTCCCAATGGGCTCGAAGACGTTGTGTTGAAACTGTGAATGCTGCGAACGGTTGAGTAGATTCTTCTATAATATTTGGAGTTAAAAAATCACATCCAAATATTCCCAAAGAAATAATAACCGCGACAACAACCAACAGAGTATTACGAACTTTCGAATTCATTTGCCCTCCTTAAAAGGCTCTTATGTTCTATTGACATAATAACATAAAAGAACACAAAAGTCAACCCTACGGTTGACTTTTATTATAC
>Ga0075125_10001020_pt1 | contig 13114 bp, 8 predicted proteins | sample AntAceMetag02UKN_FD_69810 | JGI IMG/M metagenome (GOLD analysis project Ga0075125, IMG submission 69810) | Saline lake microbial communities from Ace Lake, Antarctica - Antarctic Ace Lake Metagenome 02UKN | ecosystem: Environmental > Aquatic > Non-marine Saline and Alkaline > Saline | place... | reverse complement strand
TCAAACTCTCCATATTTTTTATATAAATTGTTTTTTTAGACTCATTATTAATTTTATTCATTTAGAATTTTTTGAATGTTGTTTTTTTGCATATGTTCAGTTTTCAAAGACCATTTTTTTGCGTTCACTTAGTCACGCTTAATTATTCTATCATAAGCACCTATTGAAGTCAACTGTTTTTTCCCGTAATTTTTAAGTTTTTTTGATTATTTGTGAAATAGTTATTTTACTATCTGTTTATGGCCATTCTTCCACCAAATAATCATAAAAAAAGTCCCATAATCATGGAACTTTTTATATATTATTTTTACCGTATTTTTACTATTTGTTTTTGAGCATATTTATCTTCGTACATTCTCTTGTCTGAGAGCTTAATTAACCCACTAATTTCTTTACCATCAACACCATAAACTGCTATTCCTGATGCAAAAGAAATTTCAATTTTTTTGTTTGTAACTTCCAATAAATTCTTTTTTAAGTAGTTTTTGATAATGCTGATTTGTTTCAAGGCTTCTTGCTTATCAATTTTACTAAAAATTAACAAAAATTCATCACCGCCAACACGGCCAAATATATTTTCTAAAATTCTCGATTTTCTTACAGCTTCTGCAAATTCAAATAAATACTTATCACCTATATCATGTCCATATTCATCATTTACTGTTTTTAGATTATTGATGTCTATTGTACAAATCGAAATTTTACTGTCTTTATCACCCTTTATTAAGTCTTCTAATAATCGTATACAGTATCTTCTAGTTTTGGCTTGAGTTAAATCATCATATTTTGTCGGTCTTAAAGCTTGCTCATATAGTTTATGAATCGAAATGATAATCTCGATTTCTTGCGCCAATTGTTTAATAAGGTATTTGTCTTCGTTTACGAACGCTTCTTGGCTATCAAAATTATCAATATTGATTGATCCAAAAAATTCATCATTATATTTGAATGAACAAGTCATACATGCTTTAATTGTAAAAACATTTTCTTTAAGTAGTTTATCCGCCTTTTCTTTCCCCATTTTTGCTTCGTCAAAAACTTCCAAATTCTTGATAATAAAAGGATCATACTTATTTTCTAAATCGGATTGAAAAGTTTCTTCAGGTTTTAACTTTACTTCTTGAAGTTTTTCTAACTTATAACCTGAAGCGGCTACAAATTTTAACTCATTGTTATCTATTAATAGAATACTTCCTGCTTGAAAGTTTGGAATTAAAGCCGCAGCTTTTTCTAGTACAAGTTGAAGAACATCTTCTATATTCTCATTTTTGAGTACTTCTTGAGTTAATTCATACATGTTATCTGTAATCTTTTTACTTATTTTCAAAGATGTATGAGCAGCCCTAAGATTATCTATAACCACACTAAACCTTTTGTTCTTTAAATCCAGATCGTGGATTACTCTTTTATGACCACTATGTAACTGATATATGATGGTAGATGCTATCCCAACAATCAAAGAAAGCATAAGCGCTAAAGTTATATCTTGATAAAACATTTCGCTTATACCGTAAGTAAAGTAGCTTAATAATATATAACTCGATGCTGCAAATAGAAATATCATTACTCTTCTAAGTAACTTATATATTTGAATCCAAAATAATATAACCATCAGAACAATGAAGGATATAACTTTGTCATTATAGTTTAAGTACATCGAAACAACAACTGTCCCTAAAACCACAAATATGAAAGGGTACAACTTCATAAAAAAGTATGCAAATTTGTTTTTTGGTCCCAACTTTTTGATAAAAATTATTAATAAACTAATTAATAAGGCAATATTTAGAATCCCTACAACAATATAATTTTGTGGGTTAATAATTTCTTCCTCATTATGAGTTATGAACGTAAAAACTTGTTTGATAAGTATTGCAATAATACTAAAAAGACCATATGTTACAGCATAATTAAACTCGCTGTTACCTACAGTAATACTTTTAAAATATTCAATTACCTTCGCAAACAATTTGTTTTTTTTTGTCATTTTATTAAAAACTCGCCTTTGTATGTTATTTAGATTATATAACAAAGATACTGCTTTTTCAAGATGTTAAAAAAAAAGCCCATTAAATGGACTTTTTAGTATTTTTTATTCTTCGAAATTTGCAAATATATCTTTTTCTTCTTCTTGGTGTTCGTAATTAAACTCAACATCCCTTAGAATTCCTGTACCTGCTGGAATTAATCCACCAATAATTACATTTTCTTTTAATCCAAGCAATAAATCTTTTTTCCCCGAAATAGCTGCGTCAGTTAATACTCTTGTTGTTTCTTGGAAAGAAGCAGCTGATAAGAATGAATCAGATTTTAAACTTGCTTTAGTAATTCCTAGTAAAATTGGTCTAGCAATTGCTGGTTTTAATCCTTTAACAAATACTTTTTTGTTTGCTTCACTGAATTGTTTTAGAGATATTTGACTACCCGGAAGTAAATCAGTATCCCCTTCAAGAATTACAGTTAAACGTTTTGACATTTGTCTACAGATAATTTCAATGTGTTTATCAGAAATATCAACGGCTTGTGAACGATAAACTCTTTGTACTTCGTGAAGAATGTATTGTTGTACAGTTGCCATGTCTGTAACTCGTAGTAATTCTTTAGGATCTATTGTTCCGTCAGTTAATTGTTCCCCTGCGGCTACAGTATCTCCTTCGGATATACGTGGTTGAACATTTGAGTTAGTTTCATATTTCTTTTCTTCAATATCATTTTTAATAGTTATTATATATCTTTCTTCAACTGGTTCTATTTCAGATACTAAACCATTTATCTCTGAAACAATTGAGCGAGCTTTTGATTTTCTTGCTTCAAATAGTTCTTGAACACGAGGAAGCCCTTGTGTGATATCATCACCAGCAACTCCGCCAGTATGGAAAGTACGCATTGTTAACTGTGTACCAGGTTCACCAATTGATTGCGCTGCGATTGTACCAACTGATTCTCCAACTTCTGCTCTTTCACCCGTTGCTAAGTTTTGTCCGTAACATTTACGACAAATACCAACTTCTGCTGTACATGTTAATGCTGTTCTAATTGGAACTGAGGTAACACCTGAAGCAACAATTTTCTTAGCTAATGGTTCGTCGATATATTGGTTTCTTTCAATTAATACTTCTCCTGATTCAGGATGTATCAAATCAGCTGATGCATATCTACCAGATATACGTTCTTCTAATGATTCAATAACCTTACCATCTCTATTGACTATTGCTTCAACTCTAACACCTTTATCAGTATGACAATCTTCTACAGAAATAACAACATCTTGAGAAACATCAACTAAACGTCTTGTTAAATATCCTGATTCCGCAGTTTTCAAGGCAGTATCAGTAGATCCTTTTCTCGCCCCATGGGTTGAGATAAAAAATTCAGACATCGTTAATCCCTCGCGGAACGAGGCTTTAATAGGTAATTCAATAGTTTCTCCGGAAGGGTTAGCCATAAGACCACGCATACCTGCTAACTGTGTAAAGTTAGAAGCATTCCCTCTGGCACCAGAATCACTCATCATAAATATATGATTTTCTTTATTCAATTCATTAATTAAACCAACTTGAATTTCATCTTTTGCATTTTTCCATTCTTCAATAACAAGATTCTTTCTCTCTTTATCGGTTAACATACCTATGTTGTATGAATCAGTGATTTCATCAACTTTTTTATCATGTTTAGCAAGGACTTCACCTTTTTTAGAATATACTTCAACGTCTGATGCTGCAACTGTAATACCTGAAATCGTTGAATACTTGAATCCAATATTTTTCATTTTATCAAGCATTTTTGAAGTTTCATTAATTTTATATATTGCAAATATTTCAGCAATAATTAAACTTAAGAATTTTTTCTTAAACGGTGATACAGTTTCCATTGTTTTAATAACTTCCGGAATATTTTTCCCCGGAGCTATAAAGTATATATCTGGAGTCTTATCTTGTAAATTTGTTTTTGTCGGTTCATTAATATATGGAAAACTTTCTGGTAAGATTTGATTAAATATCAATTTACCAGGAGTAGTTACTAAATACCCATTTTTGAATTGTTCAGGAACTTTATTTTCAAGTGTAAATTTAGTTCCTTTATTTATTTCAACAGTTTTTTCACCTGTTAATTGAATCATATTGATGTTTTGATTATCAATTTTCATTGCAATTCTTGTGTGTAGAGTTACTACTTTGTTGTCATACGCAAGCATTACTTCGTCGTAGTTACTATATACTGAACCTTCACCCATATCTCCAAGTTTTTCCATTGTTAGATAATAGTTACCTAAAACCATATCTTGGGATGGCGTAACAATAGGTTTACCATCTTTAGGTGCTAAAATATTGTTTGATGCGAGCATTAATACTCTAGCTTCAGCTTGTGCTTCTTCTGATAAAGGAACATGGACAGCCATTTGGTCACCATCAAAGTCAGCATTAAATGCTGTGGTAACAAGTGGATGTAATCTAATTGCTTTTCCTTCTACTAATACTGGTTCAAATGCTTGAATACCAAGTCTATGTAGTGTAGGTGCACGGTTTAGTAATACAGGATGTTCAACGATAACATCTTCTAAAACTGACCAGATTCTACCATCTAATTTTTCAATAAGTGTTTTAGCACTTCTTATGTTGCTTGAAATTCCTCTTTGAATTAACTCTCTAATTACAAAAGGTTTAAATAGCGTAATTGCCATTTCTTTTGGTAATCCACATTGGTACATTTCTAAAGATGGTCCAACAACAATTACTGAACGACCAGAATAGTCAACACGTTTACCAAGTAAGTTTTGACGGAAACGTCCTTGTTTACCTCTCAACATATCAGATAATGATTTTAAAGGTCTGTTTCTTTCAACAACCATTTTTCTTCCGCGTTTTGAGTTATCGATTAAAGCATCTACAGCTTCTTGAAGCATACGTTTTTCATTCTTAGTAATAAGATGAGGCGCTTTTTGTTCGAATTGACGTTTAAGTCTATTATTTCTATTTAAAATTCTACGATATAAATCATTTAAGTCAGTAGTTGCGAATCTACCACCGTCTAATTGAACCATCGGTCTTAAATCCGGTGGAATTACTGGCAATACTTCTAGAATCATCCATTCAGGTTTGTTATCACTGTTTTTGAATGCTTCAACTATGTTAAGACGTTTAACGATTTTTTCTCTTCTTTGTTTAGAAGCAGTTTTTAATTCTACTCTTAAACGAAGAACTTCTTCTTCTAAATTAAGTTTTTGTAATAAATATTTTACAGCTTCAGCTCCAGTAAGAGCTTTAAATCTTGATCCATATTCGAAATACTTATCTGTATATTCGCGTTCTGATAGGATTTGCTTGAATTCTAAATCAGTATCCCCTGCTTCAACTACAATATATGACGCTAAGTAAACTACTTCTTCTAAATCTCTTGCTTTCAAATCTAATAAGATAGCTAATCTAGATGGTGAGTTTCTTAAGTACCAAGCATGTACTACAGGAGCTGCCAATTCAATGTGTCCCATTCTTTCTCTACGAACTTTACTTTCAGTATATTCAACGCCACAAACAGGACATTTTTTTCCTGGATGTGAGCTTCTTTTTGATTTATTTGAACATGCACATTGGAAATCTTTAGTTGGACCAAAGATAACCTCACAGAATAAACCATCTTTTTCTGGTTTCAAAGTACGGTAATTTATTGTTTCGTGCTTTTTTACTTCTCCATAAGACCAAGAACGTATTTCTTCTGGAGATGCTAATCTGATTTTTAAATGTGAAAATTTTTGACTCATTTTAAATCATCTCCTTCTTATTGAAATCCAAATTTAGTGATATAGTCATCTCTGTCATTATCAACTAAACTCTTGTTAACTTCATTAGCTCCTGTATCTCTATTTATTAATTCAACATAAATACCTAATGAACGTAATTCTCTTGTTAATACTCTAAATGATTCTGGCAAGCTAGGTTGTGGAATTGGTTCCCCATCAACTATCGCTTTAAACACTTTGTTTCTACCAATAATATCATCTGATTTAACAGTTAACATTTCTTGTAATGTATATGCAGCACCGTATGCTTCAAGTGCCCATACTTCCATTTCACCAAAACGTTGTCCACCATTTTGAGCTTTACCACCCATTGGTTGTTGCGTTACTAATGTATATGGACCAACACTTCTTGCATGAAGTTTATCATCAACCATATGGTCAAGTTTGATCATGTACATAACACCAACAGATACTTTATTATCAAATTTTTCACCGGTTCTACCATCATAAAGAACGTATTTTCCATCGCTATCCATTCCGGCTTCTTCCATAATTTCATTTAAGTCTTGTTCAGTAACTCCATCAAATACTGGTGTAGCTACATGAATACCTAATTGTTTAGCAGCCATTCCCAAGTGAATTTCTAGAACTTGTCCAATATTCATACGAGAAGGAACTCCTAGTGGATTTAACATAATATCAATAGGTGTACCATCTGCTAAGTATGGCATGTCTTCTTGAGGTAAGATTTTTGAAATAACACCTTTGTTACCGTGGCGCCCTGCCATCTTATCTCCTTCAGATATTTTACGTTTTTGTACGATATATACTCTAACTGACATATTTACGCCAGGATTTAATTCATCTTCTCCACGTTTGAAAACTTTAACCGAATGAACGATTCCGCCTCCACCATGAGGAACTCTTAGTGAAGTATCTCTAACTTCACGTGATTTTTCACCAAAGATTGCTAATAATAATTTTTCTTCAGGAGATGGATCAGTTTGTCCTTTTGGAGTAACTTTACCAACTAAGATTTCTCCTTCATGCACTTCCGTACCAGGAACGATAATACCCATTTCATCTAAGTATTTTCTTCCTTCTTCACCAACATTTGGAATTTCTCTAGTGAATTCTTCTTTACCAAGTTTTGTATCTCTAGCTTCGATTTCATATTTTTCAAGATGAATTGAAGTATATACATCATACTTAACTAGTTTTTCGTTCATGATAACAGCATCTTCAAAGTTATAACCATTCCATGTCATAAAAGCAACAGTTACGTTACGACCAATTGCTAATTCTCCATCTTCCATTGAAGGCCCATCAGCGATGATGTCTCCAGCTTGAACAGTTTCATCTTTTTTTACAATCGGTCTTTGATTAACACACGTACCTTGGTTACTTCTCATATATTTTAACAATTCATATTCATCAAGATCGCCGTTTTCAGTACGTATTTTTATATTTTTTCCATCAACAAATTCTATTTCCCCAGATCTTTCAGCAATCATAGCAGTTCCTGAGTCATGAGCAATTTTATACTCAATACCAGTACCTACAAATGGTGCTTCAGGACTTAATAGAGGAATAGCTTGACGTTGCATATTGGCACCCATTAAGGCGCGGTTTGCATCATCATGTTCTAAGAATGGAATTGATGCCGTCGAAACAGATACAATTTGTTTAGGTGATACATCCATGTAGTCACATATTGATTTTTCAAAAATCTTAGTTTCACCATTATGTCTTGCAATAACTTTGTCTGCTTTTATCGATCTATCTTCGTTCAAAGCAACATTTGCTTGAACTATAGTATATTTTCTTTCTTGGTCAGCTGATAAATATTCGATTTGATCGGTTACTTTACCAGTTTCTTTATTTATTTTAAAATATGGTGTTTCCATAAAACCATATTTATTTACTTTAACATAACATGCCAATGAGTTAATCAAACCAATATTTTGACCTTCAGGTGTTTCAATTGGACAAATTCTTCCGTAGTGAGATTGATGAACATCACGAACTTCAAATCCAGCTCTATCTCTAGTCAAACCACCAGGACCTAGTGCTGATATTCTACGTTTATGAGTAATTTCATCTAACGGATTAGTTTGTTGCATGAATTGTGATAATTGTGAACTTCCAAAGAATTCTTTAATAGATGAAGTCAAAGGTCTAATATTTACAAGGTTCTGTGGTGTAATTTCTCTTGGGTCTTTAGTAGACATTCTATCTTTAACATTTTTTTCCATTTTTGCTAAACCAATTCTAAATTGGTTTTTCAGTAATTCTCCGATAAGTCTCAATCTTCTATTACCTAAATGGTCAATATCATCAAGTGAGCCAACATCGTTAAATAAATGTAAGTAATATGAAATACTTGCAAGTATATCAGATGTTGTTATATGTAATTGTTCTTCTTTTGAATTGTTTCCAAGAAGTTTGATGGTTTTTGTGGATCCGTGATTTTTTGTCTTTATATATAATACTTCTACAAAAGTATCGCGAACTACATTTTCTATAAAATCATCATTTTGATTCTCTGTTGCTAATTCTTGGCGTTCTTCTCTGCTAATTAATTGTTTTAATTCTTTTTCTAAATCACTATCAAATTTAACTCTTTGAGTAATTGCGTTTCTATTTAAATTAATTACTTCTAAGTTTTCATAGTCTAATTTAGTTCCTTTAGTTAAGAAAATTTCTCCTGTTTCAGGATCTACTATATCTTTTGAAATTAATACATCAATATCTTTTTCTAAAAGTTGTTTTATTCTTGAGATAACATCAAGTTTTTGATTAATTTTAAATCTACCTACACTTGCTAAATCATAACGTTTTTCATCAAACAATCTTGATACAAAGAACGACCTAGCGCCTTCGATAGTCGCTGTTTCTCCTTGGCGGATTTTAGCGTAGACTTCTTTCATTGCTTCTTCAGCATTTTGAGTTAAGTCTTTTTCGAAGGAATTTTCTAAATATTCATGTTCACCAAATAAATCTACAATTTGTTGTCTAGTTGAAAAACCTAGAGCTTTAATTAATGTAGATAAATATATTTTTTTTGAGCGGTCAACTTTAGCATAAAGAATGTTTTTTGAACCCATCTCATATTCTAACCAAGCTCCTCTTGTAGGAATTACTTGACCAAGATATTTTCTTTGCAATGTTTTTTTGTCTACTTCTTCTGAAAAGAATACTCCAGAAGAACGAACAATTTGCGATACAATTACTCTCTCTGAACCGTTGATAATGAATGTTCCAACAGGAGTCATCATAGGTATATCACCCATAAATATTCTTTGTTCTTTAATACTGTCGGCTAATTCAATTTCTCCTGTTTCAGGATTTATTACTTCTTTGTTTTTCAATTGGACATTAACTTTCAAAGGTCTTGAAAACGTTACGTCCTTGATTTTACACTCTGATACTTTGTATTTAGCTGGTTCAAGTTCGAAATCTTTAAAATACAATTCAACACTACCACTAAAATTGGTGATTGGTGATATGTCTTCAAGGAGTTCTTTCAACCCTTTTTCAACAAACCAATCAAATGAAGTAGTTTGCACTTCAATCAAGTCTGGTAGTTCAACATTTGATTTAACACGTGCATAATTTCTTCGTTCCCTTTTTTTTCCGTATTTCACGGTATTGTAATCCACAAAATCACCCCAATTATAGATTTATTTTCACAATAAACAAGCAAAAAATGCGCATTCTATCGCATTTTAATAGTTTAACACATCCGTACAAGTTAGTCAATTACTTTATACACCTGATAATTTGATACCCAGACTTTTTACATACAACTTCAACTTTTTGGTATATTCCGTTGCACTTGTTGATTGCACTATCAACACCATGCTTCTTTTGCATGACGAAATATAGTACACCATTTTTACTGAGATACTCAAAAGATTTTTCAAACAAACTGTAAATATTTTCTTTACCTGTTCTAATTGGAGGATTTGTTATTATCATGTCATAGTTTTGATTGATAAATTCAAACCCATCTCCATTTAAAACTTCAGTTTTCACATTGTTTATATCAGAATTTTTCCTTGCTAATTCACTTGCTCGAATATTGATGTCCGTCATAGAAACTTTTGAATCTGGATTGAAGAATTTATATACAATTCCAATTACTCCATATCCAGTTCCAAGATCCAATACATTATCACTTTTAACATCAACAACAGTTTCAATTAATAAACGAGATCCAAAATCAAGTCCAGACTTCGAAAAAACTCCAATATCTGTAACGAAATGGAAGTTTTTTTCTTTAATCTTAAAATAAATATCTTTTTCTGAACTTTTTAGATTATTGTTGTTTTTTGTATAATAATGGTTCAAATGTTTGAATCTCCTATAAAGCACTAAAAACCTGAGAAACTCCCCAGGTTTTATGTGTTAAAATTTAAAATTATTTTAATTCTACTGTTGCGCCAGCTGTTACTAATTTTTCAACGATTTCTTTCGCTGCATCTTCAGTAATTTTTTCTTTAACTACTACAGGAGCAGAATCTACTAATTTCTTAGCGTCGATTAATCCAAGACCAGAGATTGCTCTGATTACTTTGATTACTGCAACTTTTGAAGCTCCAACACTTGTTAACATAACGTCTACTTCTTTTGGTCCTTCATCTACCACTTCAACTGCTACCGCAGGTGCTGCTGCCATTGCTGATGGATCGATTCCGAATTCTTCTTTCATAGCGTCGATTAATTCTTTAATTTCTAAAATTTTCATTTCTTTTAATGATTCAATAAATTCTTTTGCATTGATTTTTGCCATTTTAGTTTCCTCCTAAATTAGTTACTTTCTTCAGTTTGTTCTGATGATTCTTCTTCTGTTAGCATATATAATCCGATAGATAAATCTCTTAATGGACCATATAATTGTGTTGCCAACATAGTAAGTAATATGTCTTTGTTTGGTAATGATGCAATTTCTTTGATTTGTTCTGGGTGATAGAAATCTCCGTCTACTACACCAGACTTTACAACTAACTTATCATTCTTTTTCGCAAAGTTATGAAGAATTTTAGCTGCTGCTACTGAATCTTCAAACGCAAATACTACTCCATTAGGTCCTGTAAAATCCCCAATTAAGCCACTGTATCCAAGACTTTCAGCCGCTCTTTTTGAAATGTTGTTTTTGACAACTAACATTTCACACCCAACTTCACGTAGTTGACGACGTAATTGTTGAGTTTTTTCAACTGTTAATCCACGGTACTCAGCCACTACAACTGATTTTGCATTTGACATTTTTTCAGCGATCTTTTTAACTTCTTGTTCTTTGAATTCAATAATTTTTTGATTAGCCAATTTAAAGACCTCCTTATGTCTAATTAAATAGAAAACCTCTTTTTCTTGAAGAAAAAGAGGAATAAATAAACTTTATTTATTATATCTTCTTTGTCTCGGTAGGATTATTAAGCATTGCCCCTACTGTCTTCGATAAAGCTATTTATTTTTTTATACTTCAATCTTAACGCCAGGTCCCATTGATGATGAGATTGCAACGTTATTCATATAAATACCCTTTACTGTTGCTGGTTTGATTTTTTTGATTCTGTCAAGTACAGCTGTTAAATTGTCAACTAACTTTTCGCTGTCAAATGAAACTTTACCAACACCAATAAGGATGTTACCAAATTTGTCTGCGCGGTAAGTAATTTTACCACCTTTTGATTCATTTACTGTTTTTTGAATATCCATAGTTACTGTACCAGTTTTTGGATTAGGCATTAATCCTTTTGGTCCAAGTAAACGACCGATTTTACCTAATGATGCCATCATATCCGGAGTTGCGATTACGATATCGAAATCGAACCATCCTTCTTTGATTTTAGCTATCATATCGTCATCACCTACAAAATCAGCACCGGCTTCTTTAGCTTCTTTAGCTTTTTCGCCTTTAGCAAAAACTAAAACAGTTTTTGATTTACCAGTTCCATGAGGTAACACTAATGCTCCTCTTAGATTTTGTTCTGCTTTACGAGGGTCTAGGTTTAGGTTGAGTGCTAATTCGACAGTTGCATCGAATTTTTCATAAGATATTGATTTTAATAATTCAACACCTTCTACCAAAGGATATTTTTTGGTTCTATCAACTTTTGATAGAGCTTCAGCATATTTTTTTCCTTTTTTTGCCATTTTGTTTTCCTCCTATATTTGGTTTTAGCGGATTGTCCTCCCAATAATATAGTTGTATATATAAACAACCAATTAACTTATTCTTTTACGACAATTCCCATGTTTCTTGCTGTACCTTCTATGATACGAGCTGCTGCTTCAACGTCATTAGCGTTTAAGTCAGGCATTTTCATTGTCGCGATTTCTCTAAGTTGATCCCATGTTATTGTTGCGACAGTATCTGTTTTTGAGTTTCCTGCTCCTTTTTCTACTTTACATGCTTTTTTTAGTAAGTCACTTGCGGGTGGTGTTTTAAGGATGAACGAGAATGAACGGTCATCATAAACAGTTAATACTACAGGAATAGTATAGCCCACTTTGTCTCTTGTTTGGTCATTAAATTGCACGCAAAATTGTTGAATGTTAACTCCTGCTTGTCCTAAGATTGGACCAATTGGTGGAGCTGGTGTTGCTTTACCACCAGGTACTTGAAGTTTTACAACGTTTTTAATTTTTTTAGCCACGAAAGACACCTCCTTATTTTCGTGATGTGGTTAATGGAATTATTTCCTCCCACTCAATATGCGTTTCACACGCTGAAATATTATACAATATATATCATATTAATGTCAAGGTTTTTTTATTGAAACCTTATCAGTTTTTAGATATCAAATTTAGCATTGATTTCTGATGGAGTTTTTCTTAATAAATTGAATATCGGTAATAGACCAAATAATATATTAATTAGATAAATTCCAATTAGTCCCCCTAGGAAATAATGGATAGGGAAATAGAAGAACTCAATTAAGTCACCTACCATATTTTGAATCCTACTGATTAGGAAAGCCATCAATAAATATCCAGTGAGAGAACCTAAAGTTGTAAACCAGAAAATTTCCCCAAAGAATATCTTATAAATATCTCTCTTTGTCGCACCAATTGAGCGATAGATACCTATTTCTTTAATTCTACTTAACATACTTGATCTCATCATGAAGAAGATATATATAATTATACCAACTAGCGTAATAACTATTGATTGAATCCTTTGTGAGATTCTTTCTTTTTGCGCTATAACAACTGAATTATATTGGGCTTCATATGAACTAAATGCTTCATAATTTCCATTGTATTGTTCTATATCTTCTATTGCTTTCTCCATATCATCTGCATAAAAATATACTGTGCCTTCATCATAGTAATAATTATCTATTAATAATGATTTTGAATTAGCTA
>Ga0075125_10001014_pt1 | contig 13133 bp, 17 predicted proteins | sample AntAceMetag02UKN_FD_69810 | JGI IMG/M metagenome (GOLD analysis project Ga0075125, IMG submission 69810) | Saline lake microbial communities from Ace Lake, Antarctica - Antarctic Ace Lake Metagenome 02UKN | ecosystem: Environmental > Aquatic > Non-marine Saline and Alkaline > Saline | place... | reverse complement strand
GTGTATTAAACGCTATCCCGCAGCTATTTATGCCCCCCTACCCACTAACAAACCCATAGAATACGTACACAAACGATAGTCCTGCTATCAATAATGCCCACCATCCTGCATTCATGTCATCTCCTTTATTGTTTTCTTGATACCATCTTCGATGCTGGTTTTCGCTGTCCATCCAAACTTAGCGGCTCGCGAGGTGTCAAGGCATCGCCTCTGCTGTCCGTTAGGCTTTGTTGCGTCCTTACTTATTAGTCCCTTGCACCCGGTCTCATCAGATATCAACGACATCACTTCATCTATTGTTACCTCTCGGCCTGTCCCTATGTTAATAACGCCTGACTCGTCCATTAGGTGTATGATTGCCTCTGCTGCATCCTCTACATATAAGAAGTCTCTTGATGGGGTGCCTGTTCCCCATATAGTCAGATCGCCACCCTTACATTTGCGTATCAGCGCGGGTATCACATGACTTGTATTTAGGTCGTCGTTGTCTCCCGGCCCATATAGGTTAGCTGGTATGAGATATACATAATCTCTGCCATATGCCTGGAGCATAGTGAGCAATACCCTCTTTGCTATACCATAGGGTGCGTTAGTTGCCTCTGGGTATCCATCCCACAATGATTCCTCTGTCATAGGGATAGGTGCAGTGTCTGGATATGAGCAGGTTGTGCCAATACATACAAACTTCCCTGCATAATTCTTTATTAGATTTACGCCCATTATAAGGTTGTTATAGAAGAATCTGGCAGGGTTAGCTTGGTTCGCCCCTATACCACCCACCACAGCGGCTAAGTGAATAATATAATCATATCCGCGGGACAAGAACCTGATTACCTGCTTTTCATCTGTTAAGTCGCAATCATTATGAGTTGGAGCACTTATATCAGAATACCCCTGTCGTAGAAGTTCCTTGACGACATATCTACCTAAGAAGCCAGTTCCTCCGGTAACTAAGACCCGCATACCATCATCTCCACTAATTCCCGAAATGTTGTTTTTGGTCGCCACCCTAACTCTATTGCAGCCTTACTTGCGTCGCCATGTAGATAGTCAACCTCAGACGGCCTAATATACTTATCATCTGTCCTGACGTAATCCTGCCAATCCAGATCAACACAAGAAAACGCAAGATCAAGAAAGTCCCTAACAGAATGGCTCTCACCTGTAGCGATTACATAATCATCGGGTTTTTTTTGCATCATCAGCCACATCGCCTCAACATAATCACCTGCAAACCCCCAATCTCGCCGAGAGTCCAAATTACCTAAAACAAGCTCTTTCTGTTCACCTTTTTTGATTCGCTTCACAGCGTCAGTAATTTTCTTTGTAACGAAAGTGCCGCCTCTACGAGGGGATTCATGGTTAAACAAAATACCATTACACGCGTGTATGTCATAAGCTTCTCTGTAATTAACCGTCTGCCAATATGAATAAACTTTCGCACACGCATAAGGGCTTCTGGGGTGAAATAGTGTTTTCTCATTCTGTGGAGGAGGGCTTGACCCGAACATCTCTGAGCTTGATGCCTGATAAAACTTCGGCTTTTTCTTCATTGACCGAATGGCCTCTAAAAGACGAAGCGTTCCAAGTGCATCACAATTAACAGTATATACGGGTTGCTCAAACGACACCATTACATGACTCTGAGCGGCTAAATTATACACCTCGTCAGGCTCAATATCGTTCAAAATAGATGATATTCCGGCCCCGTCTGTCAAATCGCCATATACGAGTTTTATTTTATCGAAAACATGGTCTATTCGCCGAGTATTAAAATCTGAGCTCCTGCGAATAACACCGTAAACCTCATACCCTTTATCGATCAGAAACTCTGCTAAATAGGAACCGTCTTGGCCAGTGATGCCAGTGATTAAGGCCCTCATTCACCCCTCCCTGTTTTTTGATTGTGGTGCATGGTGCATAATGATTGCCAGTTACTTACATCCCAGAATATCCCCATGTCATTTCTATGAGGTATAATGTGATCTACCACGTTTGCGGCCTCGACTGTCCCTGCATTTGCACATTCAACACATAACGGATTTTGTTTCAGGTAAGCGATTCTTGCCTTTTTCCATCTCGATTTATCATACTCACGACTGCCTCGATACTCTTTGGCTCTCGGCTGTCTTTGTTTCAATGTCTTTGCGGCATATGGCATTATGATCCCGTTTTAACATGGTCGCCTCGTAGCGGGACAATATCTGTAAAGGTACTATTGGACGATGGGTCGTATAAAAATACCGCTTGTAGCGTGTCTGCCGTAGTGTAAGCCGTTCCTGTCCACACTTTCATTAAGTATTCATGCGAAGTATTGAGCGCTGGAAGAGTTGCTACATAAGTACTTGCATTTTGAGCATTGGCGGCGGTTGCTATATCGGCCGCTGACCAGGCAGTGCCAGATACCGGAGCCGTTCCAGCGGCAGGTACAAAATCGCCCGTTGCCACGCTTTCAAGGGTTATGTAAGTATCCGCATCATATGTGACTGTAGTGGTATTCGGCAGTGTAAATACTTGTGTTCCGGTAGTGGCAGCTTCCGCTTTATCAAAAACCAGAAATATAACACCAACTGCACCCCATATAATCGCACCTGCAAACAACGCTATTTTACCTTGATTTTTCATTACATAATCCCTTTAAGTTAATTTACTCTACCGCCTATTATTCTTGCACCGGGGACTCTTGGTGGAATTGTTTTCGATGCACCTATGCTACTATGTGCCGGGCTTGATGGGTCTGTATAAACGGGATTGCCGTAATAGCAATGTATCAAGGGATTCGCAAAAATAGCCCCTGTGCCCTCAAGCCCCGATTCAGGGTCTGTTTCGCCCCTGAAATATAGATTATCCTGAATGTCATAAACCTCTCCACCCGCAGATTCGTACACATCTATCACGCCCAAAAAGATATTCCTGTAAACCTGCGCCTTATTTGCCGCTGTTGAGGTACTATCTATCAAGGCAGTCATCGCCAACGTATCGCCCTGCATCGTAAATGTATTATTGTAGATTTGAGTCGGGTAACTACCAGCCAGTATATAAATCAATGGGGTGTTATCCCATTCGCCGCAATTATTGATGTAGTTATTATTAAATTTGCAAATCCCATCCCGATCAGCGCCGGCATAAAATACACCAAAACTCTCTGTCGATGTAGCGGTTCGAAGGATCGTGTTATTTGTAACTTCCATCGAGCCATCTATGCAGCCGATAAGCCCGAAATAACCACTGCCATAGTCGTCAACTTCGATGGTGCATTGATTGATGGTTGTTTTACCCGCACCAGCCGCCCCTTTGTGGTAAAACCCAAACGCGGCACTATTCGCCTGAAAGAAGCATTTTTCAAATGTAATCCCACCGTTTAAGTCAGACTCTGCGCCCGTTCCAGAAACACCAAAATAACAGCGTGTGAAAGTAGTTGTTGTCGTTGTGTCCGTATCAAACAGCCAAGACCCAGCGCCTGATGTGATAAACGCACAGCGAGAAAACGAGTTTGCCCCTGTGCCAGCTATTTGAAGTAACCGCCCGGCCCCTACTTCTTCAATAGTTGAATCTATAATCGTTAAACTACTGTCGTCTCCGTTGGCGATTCCCCCATAATTGCAGCTTGTCGCTGTTATATTACTCATTGTTACAGTCGACGCTTGTCCTCCGTCGGCACCTTCGCCATAGAACAAATCACAAGTGGTTGCCGTAAAAGTATCGACCGTCAGAGTCTCAGTGTCATGCGTGGTAATTGCCTGATGAGCCGCCGCCGCTGTGTCGGGGTTTTTACAGTCGGTTGCCGAACAGTCTGTCATGGTGATCACACCTGTAGTAGCAAACGAGAATCCATCATGGTTGTTTGTCGTGTTCGCCGTGTCATTGCCAAGAACAACACACGTATCAAATGTAATACCTGTGCCTGTTTGGGTAACTCGATAGGCTGCAGCGCCACCCGAGCCCTCACACTGAACATTCTCAATCGTTATATCAGAACAAGCATTAACAATCAGAAAACAACAAACAGCCGCGTTCCCCGGCCCCTCTCCTGATGCGTCAATAATGGCATTAGCTGTGCCAGAACCTATTCTATCCCAAGAGCCGTCAACTGTGATTCCTATTTCCCCATTTATGTAAATCATGCCAGAAGCGTTAGTTTTGGCCGTAAATGTTGAATCCATACCAAGGTACACAGTGTCGCCACTTACCAATACAGACCAATCTGCCAGGTCGGTGAGATCGTCATATGGCGCTGCCGCTGTGCCATCGTGGTCTCCAACAAATTCGCTGTCGAAGTAGACATCCCCAAACCCCACCGCTGCCATCAGTAAAAATAATATGAGTATTTTACGCATTATCAATCCTTTGAAGTGTAAAAACTTTCGATTAACGGAAATAAAGCATCTCATTTATAATCTGTGGCTTGACGATGTAGCTTCTGAATAAATCGAGATAGCAACTGCGACACCGTTTCCCCGCGCAGGAAACCCGATTCCCGCATTTACACTCGTATTTTTTGGTTGACATCTTTGCCATTGATACTATTATCCCACAACGGAAAGCGAAATACTAACAACTGTTAGGTTGTGAAATATGATGTGAACAGTTTAAATTTATCCGTATGCCAATAGAAGTTTCTCTCTGGTTTCTCCATTTTCGATATAAATTGTTGCGTAACCCCCATTTTTTCGGCCAGCTCCTCTTGGCTCATTCCGATCTTATCCCTTGCCTTGGTAATCTCAATGCCGGTAAAATGTATCATCAACACTTCCACGTGTTCTATCATTGCTCTGTCCTTTTGTATCCTATTGATTTTAGTACGGTTAGGCATTCGATGCGCCTGATAAATCGTAGTCCCTTTGCTTTCTTGTATGCCTCGGTCGCCTTTAAGAATGCTTCTTCTTCCTCATTGTAGTCATAGTCTGCGGGTGTTCGTGCAGGGCTGTCATACTTGTTCTCGTATAGATCGTGGACGAATGCCTTGTGTTCCTCCCTCAGCCGAACGATCTCGGCAGTGGTATTTCTTGATAGTTTTCAACTCCGTTTGGGGTTGCTCTATCTTTTCACGAGGCTTGATCACAATTCGGTCTTCTTCGTTTTCTGGACAGCTGTTATCCATCATACGCCCTTTTTCATTTACATTCATTCGGATCATAATTTTTACAGCTTTCGGGGCTGCATCCATCGTATCGGTTTTCCATTTGCCGCCAGCAATATTTGGGCCGTTCTGGTTCAGGGATTCCGTTATAGAGATTCTCGAAATTAACCCCTTGGCTCAGTGCATCTCGATATCCTCTGAGCGTCAGTGAGAGTCCCATCGCGGTCAGGGTGGAACGCTGGAAATTCTTAAAATCTGAATCGTCTAAAACACGCTGACATTGAAATCCTTTAAATCTCTGGCTACTGTCTTTTCTGCGTGTGATATATAACTCAACGCGATACGGGTTTCCATTGGGACCGTCAATGCAATCCCCAATCTTCAATCCCTCTTTTTTTGCATCGGCATAAAGTATATAATACTTGTCTGGATCATTTTTATCGCTCTGCCCCCCGTGCCCCGGGTGGCCCCCCTTTTTCCCATATCTATCTATATACACTTTATTATATATATTATTCTTCTCTTTTTTCTCTACTACACTTTGTTTTTCGGAAAAGGGGAGGCAGGTAGGGGCAATATTAGTTTTTAAAGCAGTATCGCTGTTTTTTAATAGCAATTCTGCCACTCGACTCGGGGCATACTTGGGGCAGAGGGGGGGCATATCAAGCACCTCCCGCAATAGTTGTATGGTATTCTGAATCTACTTTTACCATGATGCCGCTATAAAAGTAAGTTCGAGCTGCCCCCTGTTGCATCCGAACCCGGGTCACATTAGCGAATATTTTCCGTATCGATTTACCGAAATTCGTCTCATTTTTAACCCCGAAATTGTTTTCTTTCGCCCACATCTCATAGGCCCGGCGAACATTTTTACACTGCGGATACATCATATCATTCGGAGCAATTTCAAAGTTCTCCGCCAAGAATACACGCTCTGGGTGCATCTCATTCTTGTACGATTCCATCGCTATTTTCGAGGCTTCCGGCTTGATAAAATAGCCCTCATTTAACAGGCTGATCGCTCCGCGCAATGCCCATGCTAGGACTCCCGGCATCTCTGTCTTGATGATCATATTATCGAGCCCCTTGGTCTGTTCGTGCTCGGCGAATACCCGGTTGAATCCGACCAGTTCCATACGCCGCCACACGCCCTCACTGGAGTCCTTAAACTTCGGCAGGTGGTTAGTGGTAATCATGATCTTTGCCGTGGGATACGCAGAGAATGGAGCCTTGTAGAGTTCCTTGAACGGGAACATCGTCCCACCTGTATAATGCTTCAGCGCGTTCTCGATAGATGGATCTAGGATACACTCCTCGGCTTCATCAGATGTATTCAACATTTTACCGTATGTTTGGGTGATCATATGCGGTTCCGAAAACAATTCCAGCGGGATTGTTGATACGTTACTAATCCCGATCAAATGGGTTAATACGTTAGCGAAGACTGATTTACCAGTCCCTGCCTCGCCATAGATCAGCATAAATTTCTGCTGCCGGTGGTCATGTTTAAGCAGACAGTACCCAGCCCATTGCTGTAGAAGTGTCATAGTTTCTGTATCATTCATTGTGACATCAGCTAAAAATCCATCCCAGAGGTCTGATGAGATGTCACCATTCCATTTAAAGGGAAGATAATTTCGCGTGTAATAGTCCGGGGTATGCTCCAGCAACTTAAACGGGAGCTCTGTCCAGTCCAGGAGACCGTTTTCTAGTGGAATAACCCGTTTAGCTGAGTTCTCTGGCGTGAGCCAACAGGGGGCCTCCTGCTTCGGCCTGAGGTATACGGTGTTAAGATAGCTAACCTGTCGGATTGTATCTTTGATCGCACCTGTATGTAGTGGAATCCGTTTAACCCTCTTGCCGCCCTGAAACGAACACTGTGCCATGTACCCAGAGACATATTTAGAAAGCTGTTTTTCTTCATCGATCTGTTGATACTGACCGTCTTTAAACATCGACCAGCCATCATTGGGATGGTATTTGTGCTTATAGGTGCTTTGGTCCTCATAGGCGTTAGCCACGGTGTCGGGTGAGCCATCGGTCAGCATAATCGCATCTCCAGCAGCGATGGGGTCGGGTTCGTACCGTGCAACGCTATGGGCGATCCTGCGAAGGTCGTCGTCGTTCATGGGAGGATCGCATTGTATCCCCGCCAAATGCAGATAGATATTTTCCTCCTCCAACCCAACCCGGCGTAGCTTGCCAGCGATCCGGGCGAGTTCGTCATCTCGTTTTCCTTCCGGGATAGATCCTTCAACAGCATCGGCTTTGGGCTTGCGCTGTTTTTTGACGACCCACTTCGGCATCTCAGCCAGTTCAACGCGGGGGTCGGTCTTCCATTTATAGGGTTCTCCGCAAACGTGGATACTAGGGGGTGCGACGACATATCCGTTGGTTCCACGCACATCGATCCCCGGTGCAATCGTCCCGGCTGAGTTCCTAACAGCTCCTTCAGGATGCTTAAAGTATAAATGCCCACCACCAGAGCCAGTGATTACTTTAGGTGTCTGGATAGGTTTTTTAATCAGTTTCTTGAGGCTATCGAATCCACCATGCTGCGGATCTACATCGACGATCACCAGCCCGGATTCCTCGCCAGCACAGATTCCGATGTTAAATTTCTCGCCGGATGCAAACCATGCGTCGATGATTGCCTTGTCAGTGGTCGCTCCTTTGGCTCCATTGGGTGAGAGTTTATAGTGAGGTGACTTTCCCGGCTTCTCACAGTCCCGGCCACAGGTACATTTTCCATCCTCTGGGTAGCACAAGGGCAGGACATTCCAGCCGAGTTCGATGTAGGCGGTGACGCATTCGAGCAGTAGTTTTGTGTGTTCGGGTGTCATTTAATTCTCCCATTGACGATATTGGTTGAGTGGCAGTACCGACAGCACAGGCACGCCATCCGGTGAAAAAATCTATTGTTGCAGTCGTAGCAGAAGTGGCTGATATAGATTTTAACTTTCTCCTCAACCAGTTCTTCTAAGCGATCCATTTCGATATAACAGGTATCTTGATTGTTCATTCCGTTTTCCTTTTATAGTTCGCGCCCTCTGCAACTACTCCGTAATCCCTGATGTTCCGGGTCGTCCGTCCGCAGTAAAGGTTGATCGGTTTTCCTGTGCGGTCTTTTTTAAGGTGTTTACAGGTGTTGCAGAGTTTCTTGGGGTTCATTTGTAACACCCTTTCTGTGCTATTTCCGCCTGTTGGAGCGAATACGCCTCACAATAAGCCGAGGCCGTCCGTGGCCCAATCTTCCCGTCCTCTGGGATTTCCGGCTTAAAGTAACTTCGCAGAGTGGCGTTTATCTGCTGTTGTAACTCTAATGGAGAAATGAGCCGCCCGGCAGTAGAGGCATCGCAAGCCACGCCAGACGACTCATAGGGAGAACTTGATAAAACCGCCCCTGAATCGCGAGAGACAGAGACGGTTCGGAAGGGGAGAAAATGTTGTTTCATAATCGCCAGCCCTATGACCAATAGTGTGATAAATGTTGCGATAAAGAGCTTCATTACTACGCTGCTTCCTCGTCAAATAAAGTTCCCTGTCGCTCGTCATGCGTCAGCTTTCTTTCGTCGATAAGCTCGCCGGTGTCGAGGCGCGTGGTCCGTGAGAATCCGGTGTTGTTGTCTAGAACTTCTTCGCAGTCGACGCCTTTGTAGTCATACTTATTCCTCACAAAGTTCGTGAGCCGCTGGACGGCTGCCAGTGCTTCTGCTAATTTAGCTTTGAATGATTCAACAACGGCTTTCTTTTCTTCTTCCAGGGCAGTCCCTTTGTCAATCGCTTGGGCAAGTTGGTCTCCGTATTCCAACACCTCATGGTCGGTCAGTTGAACCTTGAGGGTCCGGGTGTCCTTCAGCACCTTGATGTTCGTTTTCTTTGTCTTCTTTGCCATGATCTTCCTTTCATTAAAATAGTTTTTGCTTCGTTAGTTTCATTCGGCCCTCAATTCTGCATCCGGGGGAGTTACAGACAATGCGATAAGTTTCATAACAAAAACTCCTTCGTCAGATAGGGTCTTGTCTTTTCAGAAAGTTCGTCTACGGAATGAACAACAAAATAAAGACCCCCCGACTGTTTAACCTTCTCAGCGTGTTGCTGTTGATTCAATTTCCAAATCCCTCCGTTGCCATGCTTGCACTCAACCTCACAGTACCGACCCTGAAGGTGACAGATAATATCTCCCGCGTCCTTGATCCCGTAATGATATGATTTTCCCGTTCCCCGCAGATCACCGAACCCGACATTGTTTCTGGATGCCAACACCCCGTTCCGGCGTAGCCAGGACATACAATCTTTGAGTACCTTTGATTCGGGGTCACCGGACTTGACAATCGGTTTCGTGCGGATATCTTTAGTAACAGGTTTCCCTGTGATATGTTTGAAGTATCCGTTATATATACGTTGTCGTGTGATCTTCCGTGACACAGAAATTACACTCCGTTTAGGTTCGCAGGACTGTGGCTGGCTGGAGAACCGAAGCCCTCACAGCCATCAGCCACACAAAAACTTGTTAGATTGCGATTGATTTTATATGTCGCTTGTTATGACAGACCGGACAAAGCCATTCGACGAATAGAGGCTTCGAGTAATCTTCATGGTGTCCGTGGAGATGACATTGTTTGCCACAATTAACACAGCGGGATGGTTTTTCAATTCTTTTATCCCTTATGGCATTATTGACTTTACAGTGAGCATAATACTTTTCAGGGTTCTGCTTTCTGTAAAGTATTATGTCATCCGCTGTTTGTCTCGCACCTCTCGCTCTGTCGTAAGCCCGGATTCGATCAACATTTTTAGCCCTGTGCAATCGAACCCGGTATTTAACGCAATCCTTACAATGATTAAGATGACCGTCACCCATCTGCTTATGCACATAGAAATTATCTAACGGCCAACTTAATCCACATTTTTTACATATCTTATTCATAGTAGATCAAAAAGGAATGTCTGAATCTTCCATCGTCCCCGCGACATTCGCCTCGACTTCAGCACCAACACCCACAGCAGTGCGAGCCTTTTCCAGCTTCTTCTGATCAGCGGGAGACAGACGGCTTGCAGGTTGCTCTGAAAATCCTTTGGCCTCACAGAACCATTGGACTTCCATGTATTTCTCGCCCTTAGCGAGCCTGGCCTTGCCCTCAACACCAATACAGTCATCCGCTTCAAGCTCCTCGGACTCCCATTTCTCAGAGAGTCCAACCGCGTCACAGAACTGCTTGATCTTGAACAACGCCTTAGCCGTGAACACTAATGACTCGTAGCAGGTCATTGGTTTTTCGGCTCCAACATCAAACTGCATCTCTAGGTTGATCATCTCGTTTCCTGCTTTACTGGTGCGATCCATTGCACCGACTACAGAGAACGGATAATCACCCTCAGCAACCTGCATCGGTGCGCGTTCTTCGTATTCATCCTTGTTAAAACGTGGCATTTCAATACCTCCATGGCTAAAGTTTATATTGATTAATCGTTACGCAACTTCTGTTTTCTTAGCTGCTTTTTTGTTTAGACTGGCCTTAAATATCTCATAGTCCAGCTCCACTTTGTCCGGCAGATCCCAACCGGCACGAACCTTTGCATCATAGGCCGCCGATGGCTTGGTGAAGATATACCGCTTCTGCATCATCGTGGCCTTGCCCTTGGTGGCCTTTTGGGAGTTGGTCTTAACCTTGACTTCGTTGTTCATGAACAACACCAAGTCAGCCCATTCCTTCAACGCCCCCCAGATCGATGTAGACTGTGAATCTACCAACGATGCCTTGAAGACATCGTAATCTTCGCCCAGTGGGTTCCGGTAGGCCTTGATCGAGGTGTGAACCAGCAGGATGATCTCCATGCTTCGTTTGGTGCGAAGAAAATCAAGAGCGGCCAGGAACTTACGCCACTCACGCATCAGAACCTTGTAGCCAGCTCCATACGCGTCAAACTTTGTGCCATCCCCTTCGTACTCCTCACGGATAATGAAATCCATAGCAAGGTGCTGAGCCCAGTCAGCGGTATCGACCACACAGGTCTTATAATCGTGATCCTCTCTCGCCAATACCCGGAGTGCGTCGAACACTTCTTCCCATTTCTCGCACAGCGGGAACTGTGGTACATCCAGACGGGTTGCCCCGTCCTCAGTACAAATAAAGATTGGTTTTTCAGCCTGAGACCCGAATGTAGATTTTCCAATCCCATCGACTCCATGAGCTACGATACGCGGTGGATACTTTTTACCACCCTTTTTGATGTCTTTTAGTGTGACCATGATACTTCCTTTCGTAAAAATGTTTTTATTGTGTGACTAATTCTTCATGCACTGATTCGGCAACCCGATAGCCTTCAGGGCAACCATTAGAGATGTCTCTTTCTTTTGCACAGAGCTGATAATACGGACATAGGCTGTTATACATCCGGCAGTTTGATGTGTTTCGATACCAGCGTTCACGGGTGCGGCACTCAAGAATGTCTTTGGCGACCATCCAGAGTTCTTCGCTAAACTCCTCCAGATCAGACTCCATTCTCGGAACCTCAAACCTCTGAAAATAAAACTCAGGCCGTGCGTCGATGTCAGCCAATAGTTTCTCACGCCATTCAGCGGGAGTCATCTCACGGGATTGGAGTGTGTATCCTTTTGCTGTGTCTCCCGTCTGCCGTGGCCTACCATCTTTCTTCATGACTCGATCACCCTGACCATCCAGAACGATCTTAATACCATTTTCATCGGCCAGCGGAACCGAACACGGTCTGATTGTTGGTTTGCGAACACAGTCATATAAAGCTGTTTCAATCTCAATACCTTCTGCCTTTGCCGCATTGATATACATTGAAAGCTGCTGGTTGATTGCTAATACACGGCGATAATCTGAATCCGGTGAAATGTCCTCACCGCAAGTCTTTGTCTCCATCAGTGCAATACGACTATCTGGCAATCTACCGATCCGATCCCGTTTCCCCGTCTGTTTAAACCCTGTCATTGGGTTTCCGTTGGGATTGATGATCGGCTGGACAAAAACTGTTTCGGATTCCAGAATCTTGACCTGACTACCGGACCATGCTTTGGCATATCCAGTAATCAAGCAACAGACGGTTTCTTTTTCGTACAGCGGGGGTTCTTCGACGGACTCATACATATCATAGATGATGTCAAGAACCTCATCCATCGTCATATCTTTGGTCAGAAGGTCGATACCCTCATGGACCATTGAACCGACGCGGAGTACGGCTTTTTCAGTGTCAGGTCTCCACCCTAATTCGTATGCCCAGTAATACTTTTGACGACATGCTTTGAAACAGGTCATGCTTGAATTTGTTACAGTTTCTGGCTTTGTGATTGTTTGTGCAGCTACATTCATTTTACTGTCTCCCGATTTCAAAATGTTCTTGGTTACGCCAGTATTCACGATTTTCGTCCCGGCGTTTTTTTTTGATAAATACGTCTGCAACCAGTTTGTCCGGTATCTCCCGGTCCTCGATCACATCGTCAAGCAGGGTGCTTTCGGGGTTGTTCGATGCGGTTGCGAGGATTGCCGCCCAGAGTGCTTTTAATAGTCTCATAACAAATCTCCCAACTGATACACTACTTCGCTAATTTCAGGCCACGCCCAGGCTACGATTGCCGTGACCACGATACATGCGAAACAAAAGTAAGTTACGATGCCGTTCATTTCGATCCCATAAACCGTGCAATATACTGAGCCGCCAAAAACCTTTGAACAGGTCGTTTTCTGCTCTTTGCCCATCTTTTTCCGTCAGCGTCTTTGTCGCATTTGTCGTCCAAAATCTCCATGTCTTGCAGATAAATGGTTCGTTCTTTTTTCAAAAAGCATTCATTCATTTCAAATCTCCCTTAATGTTGGTTTAGTTTTCAATTAACCCCGGCAGGATTTGAACCTGCGCCTTTTTCAGGCTGGCTTGCTACGGTCGCTTCTGGAAAACCTTATTCACTTGTCGAAGAACGAAACACTTCTTTGCTGACATACTGGAGCGAGTAGCCGTTCTGTTTCACGGCCTCAAGGCAGATGTCAGATGTTTGCTCCTTGACATACTGGAGCGAGTAGCCGTCCTG
>Ga0075125_10001003_pt1 | contig 13205 bp, 6 predicted proteins | sample AntAceMetag02UKN_FD_69810 | JGI IMG/M metagenome (GOLD analysis project Ga0075125, IMG submission 69810) | Saline lake microbial communities from Ace Lake, Antarctica - Antarctic Ace Lake Metagenome 02UKN | ecosystem: Environmental > Aquatic > Non-marine Saline and Alkaline > Saline | place... | reverse complement strand
AGATAATAAACTTTTTGTATTCATTGTTTTATCCTTTTAAATTATTTTGCCTAAAAGTATAAAAAAATCAAAATAAAACTTCTCGGCTATTAAAGCCCTCCACCCTAAAAGTATTTCTTCATCTTTATAAAACCACATTAAAGAAGAACCCCCCTTATATTCAAAAAAACAAGCTCCATCATGCCGAGTATACATTTTATATTCTCCCGAAAACATAGCAACACTACTTCTTTTATCCTTACAAAGCAACACCGTCTCATTGTCAGAAATAAACGAAATTGTAGAATTTAAATTATCTGCTTTAAAAATAGACAGCTCATATAAACTATACTCTTCAGAATAAGCATCAGTATAAAAGAAAAACAAAAAACATATAATTAATATTTTAGACACATTTAACATTTCCCCAACCATCCGTATAGAGTCTATATTTGGTTTTATTCTTTCCAGTTGTTAATGTTGGGAGATAAAGATGTATTCCGTTGTCACCAGCAGTACCACCCACCGTATCGTTCCTAGTCTTCAAGATTATGTCACCCCCAGAAGCTTGATTTAAATCAAAGTTAGCGTCTAATAAAATAACACCGTCATCACTTCTGATGTTAACATCGTCGCCACCCTCTATATTAATATCTCCTACTTGGGTAGTTAGTTCTATAATATAGTCTGACAATAGCTTTAATCCATCTCCGCTATCATCCATAAATATTCTACATTCTTTTGACTCAATATTTACAATTTTCCAAACTTTTGTTTCTGTCCCTAAAGAACCACCCAAAACAAAGATCTGTGTTTCGTCATCCTCTGGGTGAAAGTACATATAATCCGCACCACTATCTGCATCCAAAACACAAACACCACTAAAATCTAAATTACCACCAGTTGCCAGTGTTAAACTACCTGTTCCTCCAATAGCCAAACCGCCAGCAAGGTTTACGGTAATAACACCTGTAGCCAAATTAAATTGTAGCTTATTGTTGGTGGCTGTTGGTGCTGTTCCCCACGCAGTGTTTTGTATAACGCCAGCATTTAACGTCCCACAGTTTGCAGATATGGCTTCCAACGTGCCAACGTTTATTTCTGTAGCCGTAACAGCATCAGCATCAATCTGTCCAGCCTCCACACAATTGGTTGTGAGATGACCAGTTTTAATAGAGTTGTCACCTATCTCTGTCTCTGTAATGAGAGGTCTGACCACGCTTGAACCTATTATGGATGCTTTCTGGTCTTCGTCTGTGTTCCTTATTCCTCTGGCAATCAACACCCTCCCTACGGTAGCCAGCTCTGTAAATTCGTGTGTAACCTGTAACTCTGTGATTGATAAATCTTTAGCAAAATACACATAGGCCGACTCTCCAGTGGGAAGCTCTATTACATCAGTTACAATCTCAAAAGTTTCACCATCTATAAAATTTAACTCACCCTCTGTCCACGACATGGTTTTATAATCGGCAGACTCAAACTCTACGGTTGTTGTCCATTTGCTTAAATAATATTCGTCAATCAACGACCAGTCCACACCGCCACTTGGATGGGTTACACCTTCTGGGTCCATTACATCTCCGTCGTAGGTAACCCTATACCCGTCTGAGTCTTGAGCGGAAAAACCACTAGAGTCCAGCCTTACGTTGGGATATTCTCTTGTACCGCCAACCCCACCATCAGCCGTCCAGAATACTGGGTCTGAAGGCCCGTCATCCACCAACCCCGTTGCGTTTGCATCTAAGTAAAACTTTTCGTCTCCCTCATCCCAGTCTAAATTCTTAATTAAATCCACACTTAATTCTTCAAACGTACCAACACGCACAAACCTTAACTCGTTTACAATCACCGCTGAATCGTCAATCGGAGAAAGAATAAGTCTCATGTACCTGTTTTTAACTGGCTCTGGGAAAGTAGCTAAATTCTCTCCAGCTTCTACTTCCCAATAACAATCTTCTGCTAATCCTTTTGTTCCGTAATGAATTAATGCACCACTGTTTAGGTTGTTACCAGTGTTGCCACCCAAGTATTCCCAGTCACCCTCTTCATAATTACCGTAGTCTCCCGTGTTTATGTACTCTATCCACGCCCTACACGGCCTATCAACGTTAAAGGCTACCCGTCCATATTCTTCCTCAATGGGTGATTCATATGTAATCCTTACTACCTTTTTCCACGGAGTCCAAGATATATTAGTATATCCCACCCCCGTGCTATCGTAGCCGTCTATTATGTTTTGTATGGTCAGGTAGTCAGACTGGCTAAGGTCTCTGTGCTCACGAACGGTTGGGCGCCAATGATAAAAACCCCTCAAGTCATATACTGTTATTTGTGATACCGGAGATGCCAACATGTAGTCTGGTATTTTATCTGGTGTTGTACCCGTGTCTGGCGGTGGGTTTGTTTCATCATATACTGGGGTTCCATCTTCTGTATATGTCCTAGTGGATGATGGAACGTTAAACTTAGAGATTGCCGTAATCCTGGGGGTAAATTTATATTGACCAAAGACCCAGCCGAGAAGATTAAAACCATCTATTTCCCATGCTTTTTTTGGTATCTTAAAAATACTATATGTTTCTTTTGTCTCAAACGCACCAGAACTCCAAATAATCCTATAGTCTTCGTTGTTGTACGTTCCCTCAACCATATCAATTTCTATACTATATCGGTCAACGTTCTCAGAGTCGTCCATCTTAAACCACCACGTATAAACGGTGTCAAGAATGGTGAAGCTTGTAACGGTGTTGGGGGTTAGGGGTCTGTGTGGTTCAAAGACCTCAACGGTTGGTATTTCACTTTCATAACCACACTCTATAAAAGCAACAACTGTCGCCCTCACCTTTTTTATCTTAGCAAAAGCCTCTGAGTATGCGGGGGGCATATTATCTTCTGTTATCGGAAGAAGGTCTTGTATGGCTATGTTTTTAAAATTCTCATATTTATTAAGGGTAAAATACTCTGTCCCAAGAACTGCATCGCTGGCATCTAAAACCTCAAGGGTTAAGTGATAGCCTTCAATCTCTACAAGTTTATTATTCCACCACTTATCGTCATCGTCCGGCATACCAACGTGATCCCAGTGTAGTTCTATAAAATTGGTTGTAAACTCATTATATTCAGAGTTCCAAATATAATCAAGCGGTCTACACCTTGGTGCAAGTCTTAAATTCACAACCTGCGGAGGGTGTGGGTCGTATGCTATGGTTGTAAAATCAATAGTATCCAGGGAGAACGTGTTTTGTAGAGCATCGGACTCAACATCTCCAACATAGAGAGCAGAAGCCTGGACGGTATAGGTATAGCTTTTTGAGAATACAACGAAGTTAGCCTCAGATTTAAAATCCAGCACGTCTTCTTTATGGATTTCACCCTCTTCAACGCTACTTATTCTAATTCTCGCACCCATATAAAAAGGATTAAGACCTTCGGGCGGGGAGAACAAAACCTTTATTTCCCTTGCATTTATGTTGGTCGGGAACACAATCAGGTTTGAAAGTGGTCTCGCAAATTCTGCTGTTTGTAATATTGATATTCTGTTGTCCTGTGTGGCAACTTCTACATCTTCATATGCTGTTGTGCCACCACCCACAATACTTCTCGGTGTGCCATAAACGCTTTCGTTATATTCTGTACCAACAATATTTGCTAATCCATTCTCTCCGGGTTGGATAGAAACAACTCTGTAATACTGCTTTGTTTCTGTGGCCTGTCCCAGCTCGTAAGTATCAAAACTTTTCGGCTTAATAACACCAAAGGTTGCAAACACTTCATTGCCACTTACCGAACTAACGGTGTAGTCGCTTACAATCTCTTCTCCATTAATGGGGTATCTGCATGTAGGACAAACGGTTGCCGTAAGGTCTATTTCCTCGTTAACGTTTTTAATCCACTTGCTGCATTTATAACAGTAACCCTCACTTACCGTCTGTTTTATAGATAGCACAAGGGGTTCAACAAGGCTTGATACATCCTGGTCTAAGATTACTTTTTCTCCACCGTCAGACACATATCCCTGTATTCTGCCGCTAACACTGTCTCCCAAAATTACAACGTGGTTAAAAATAAATACATCACCAGCGGTCATGTTTATATGTTCGGTACCCATTGAAAAAGTAATAAGTTTCTTGTTATATTTAGAGTTTAGGAGCTGATACGTCATGTCCCTCATTACCTGAGACGGTCTGGTTATCCCAAACATCTTAACGGTCTTTTTCCTTATAGCGTTATGAACAACGGATGCAGAAGCGACATCAACATCAGCGTCAACAACTTGTCTGGTGTCTCTCTTGTGTTCATTCTCCCTGTTCATAAACTGAGCTTCGACAATATTATATGTCTTGGCTAGTGGAACATATGAAAGCTGCATTGAATCTTTAACTATATTACCCATACCTATTGTAGCAATGGGGTCTTTAATCTTGTCAATAACCGGAGTATACCCACCACCGATATACATGGGGAAGGCTCTAAAGGAGTCACATATTGTTTTAACCCAGTCAATTGCGGTGGCGGTATTATCAAGAACAAGGTCTAAGATAAACCTCTTCTCTGACAGCTCATAACGATTATAGTTTGCAGAAGAGGCGTTGTTACACGGTAGTCCGTTTGTCCAAAAAGGAGAACCGGAATCCTTAAGCTGTGAGAAATCCCTTGAAAACGTTAAGTCTGCTTTTGCAGCAAGAACCCTTATAACGGGTGGTGTTCTTATGATATTTCTTACAACAGCCCTTGTCCACGTTCCATCTTCTTTTTTTGCAAAGATAGCACTTCCAGCAACGACCTTCTCATACCCAAGTTCAAGTGTGTCTTCTATTGAGTCTGTAATATCTGAACCGTAAGAGCCACTTCCCTGCTTGCTTTGTCCAACAACGTTTTCATCAAAATAATTGTTGCCGTTCTTAAAAAAGTCAGAGTCCTGGTCGCTAAGAGTGGTTTCTGTTATTGAGTCAGCAAACCTTACCGTTCCATCTGGAACAAGGGTGTCACAGTGTTTTGAAGCGTCAAGAAACCAGTCAAGGGGAATGTTGTATTGTGAAACGTATTCTCCAAGACCATATCTTCTGTTTGTCAAGAGGTCGTACAAACACCACACCGGATTGTTGCTCCATTCTTCAACCCAAACCAGATTCCCCTCAGATGTGGTATTGAAAAAACACTTTCCCCCGTTGTGAAAATTGCTTCTGTAACACTTTGAATCTTCATCATACCACGCAAACTCATGGTAGACCCTTACTGGTGTGTCTGGAAGTATGTCCTGTTTTAACAACAATTCGGGAACCAATATCTTTTTACCCTTAAGAATTGATGTTATTTTGGGAACTACAGCAGAGTGCTTTGCTGTTGCTAAAAATTCTATACCAAGCAGTGCCGTGTTGGGATAATTAAAACCCTTGTATGATATCTCCTGAAAAGCCTTTACCGTTATTTCCCTTTCACCCTTACCATCCCACCTGTCTGAAATACGGGTGACCCTGACCCTCATTCTGTTCTTTTGCTCAAGGAAATATGTGATTATCTTTTCTTTTATGAGAGTAAGAACCTCATCGTGATAGGTAACCTCGTCAAGATATCTCTGGTGGTCGTATATGTCATCCCACGGTGTGATTGCCAGCCAAGCACACAAACCAAGCATCATGCCTGGGAACCTTAAGGCAATTATATCCCAGTCTGTTTCAGATATTAAAAAATCTCTTATGGGCAGTGCAGCAAACCTTGAAATCGTTGGCAGTGTATCAAACTGACCCCTAAGCTCATAAGTATAATGTAAGAACATTCCATTGTTTAAAATAGCCTGTGTTATACCCTCAAGTATGTTCCACCCATCAAAAGTAGACCAGTCAAACCCAATCTGTATTGAAAACTTGAAGGGCTCTCTCCCCCTTGAAATGGGTCTTATGTGACCGGAGGATGATACGGTATATATAACTGATTCTGTTTCAATAATAACATTGCTGACATCAAAGTTTTTTGTGGACGTAAACTCTACATAATCACCACTCCTGTTTAATTTTGTGTCTTCAGAATGGTAAATTGTTGCATGATTAAAATTATCATATGCGACAGCACCACCACCTGCACCCAGGTTTTGTTCATTGCCACCCTTGAAAAACTTGTAAGATAGACTTGGTACAGATTTTGACGGAGAGTCGTTAACATAAAGCTCTTTTATCCCAGAGCACTCTCCCTCACCAAGTGCAATTAGCTGATGTAATACTTGGTCGTGCCTTATGTCTTCTTCATACTTGTCTCTTTTTTTAAGAAAAGATAAAAACTCCTGCTCTGTTGAGTATTTTGGCTCTAATACTTTTGAAACTTCCATTCTATATTGGAGTTTAACCTTGTTCCACTCATAAAGCTGGGTTAAATCAAAATGACCATCGACTGGGACACCAATCACATTTAACGCATCAACTATTTGCTTTTGCGTCATGCCAGTCCAACTTGTGTCTAGCCAAAATATAATATCAACAAACTCCCAAGGGTTAAAGACTATATCTACCCCAAGACCAAGAGTGTTTAAATATACACCACCAACAAGATAGCACCCCATGTTATCTTCATCTAAAGCGTCAGACATGAAAATTTCTGCGTAGGTGTCTCCATCCTGTACTGGCTCATGGTATTTATATGTAAATGTACCAATTGTGTCCTTTACTACTATATATGCAGCATATATGGCTGCTTCTATTGCGGCTCTTATACCATCATCTATTGTTGCTAGTATAAATTTAAAATCAGAGCGGATGAGAGACCTTGTTAGTTTAATGTTCTTTTCAGTAACACTCCTTACCGTGTTTTCGTCCATTATTATGGTTGGGTTGTTTATCAGGGCATCAAAATCAATCTGCATCTGCGTTTTTGCTTCTAAAAAAATGTTTCCAAACGCCTTGGCAACCGTGTTTTGAACTTCTTGGAACTTTTCATGGGTGTCAATTTGTATATTCTCACCAAGCTTATTAAAAAACTCCGACCAGAATAAGTCCCAACTTCCTTTGGTAAAAATACGTAAGCTGAAAAAGAGATAGGGTGTGTCTAGCTTACACTTGAACTCAACCCCCCTACATGGCTGGTTAAGCCCAATAAGAAATAGGTTTGTGGCCGGGATAAGTTCGGTTAACTTAATATGTTTATCGCCAGCGTCTCTCCATTCCCACGGTTGCTGAACAATATATTCTTTTGCAGAGGATATAACGTTTCCCCCGACAAGATGTTCACCATAAACAACGGGTATAGCAATACCCTCTTTTGATGTTGGAGAAAGGTTCCAGCCATAAGACGGTGAGTTTTCAGACGGGCCGCCTGGAGTGGTCATGCTTGGAGCAAACAAAGCGTTTAGCCCCATAGAGACACCAGACATTAAAGCTATACCGCCAAGCATTACTGCTCCGTAACCAACACCATATGATACCAGCGTAGCTACTCCACCCATTGCCGCAACACCAGACAGTGCTGCTCCAGTACCAGCAGCAGAGGCTGCCCCAGCCTGAACCGAAGCAAAAAAAGCAGCCCAGGTAAACCCCTCTTCAAGGTCTGGGTAAAACAAAACCTCGTCTTCTGGTAGTATTCTGGTATTTACAGCGTTAACGCCAAGAATCAATTTTATATTGTTTATTCTGACAGAGAAACTGGTCGTTCTCATTAGATTAAAGTATCTTGGATTTGCGCTAAGGAACATTCCGGTCAAGGTTGACAGGTCTTCAGCTTCTCCAACAAAGACAACCCTGTCTTCCGGTTCCAGAACATTTTTTACTAAAATTAATTTTGACATAATCTATAAAACCCGTATACCCTTCGTTTAAAAACATTGTTTCTTAAGTCTATGTAGGTAACACCACTTCTCTCTGCACTCAATACAACGTGTGGAGGTGTGATAACTATCCCCGCATGGTTGGGGATTTCTGATTTTATGTCCATCTTAAATAACACAATGTCGTGTTTCTGTGGAGAATCAACTCTCTCAAAATTCTCTCCCTCGTATCTCTCTAAAAAATAATTCTTACCCTTCTTAGACCAGTCCTGTTCATACCACCAGTCCTTTAGGTCTACGCCCAGGATGTCTTTGTAATACATAAGCGGCAGACCGTAGCAATCAAGCCCAGACATGTCTCTGCCGAGGTGTTTGAACGGAACCCCCAAATATTTTTCATGTTTCTTAGCCATTAGCTTCCAGTAAGGGTCGGGAATCCACCGAACCTTATTCTATTGTTGTGCGCACAACATCCGTTTGGGCCATTTAATGTATGGTCACAACTATCTGCTGTTACCAGCGGGTAGTCATAAAGCCTGTCATCGTTTGGGTCTAGCCTTTCGTAGAAACCCTGGTCTGACTCAGACCAGCTACACTCATCACTCTTAAACATGAACCTGCAAAAATCTCTAGTATATGAACACTGTGGTAACTGAATACCAACAATGTTGTATTTACTTTCAAGTATCAGCTTTACTTCCTGCTTGTCAATGGTGACAGAATCAACATAAGCAACGTCCTTGATACAATATTCTTTACCTTGGTCAAGCACACTATCAAACACCCTGAGATGACACACCCTGTTCCCCTGTATACCATTAGCAAGCTGTATCACACTTGAAATTGTATCGTCTACTGCTGACAAAGACACATCAAGGGTCATAACCTCACCCTTAGAGTTTGTGCCTATGGGCGTTATAGCCATTGGGAATGGCAGATATTTCATAGCCACATCTGCTCCAAAAGATTCATCCGGCAAGTAAAAGTCAACCGGCGTGTTTCTGTTTGCCAAAAAGAAGTTCCTTGAGATACGAACCCTGTCTGTTGATTCAGAAGGGTCGTTGTCAAGGGGAACGGAAAACGTGATAGCTCCAGTAGAAGGGTTATATCCTGCTATCTTCCTCATGGCACCAACGTTTTGACCAGCCTCAAATGTTAAGACCCAGCAATATCCGTCATCGCTTTCAGTGAGATCGTAGTCTGTTGCGTTTATAGTAGTAACAAGTGCGGGGTCTATGATTATTGATGTCTTCGTTGAACCAGATTCGATGTTTGACATATAGACATAAGACACCTCCACAACTGCCAAGTCAATAAGCTGATGTTGAACGTTGTTCTTTTGCTTAAAAAAGTTTAGTGGTGCTGTTCTCATTGTTATGCTCCAAAATCTGATTGATAAAGACTGGCAATGTCCTCTTTAAAACCAAGGGCTATCTCAACAACATAGGGGATGTTAAATGTTTCGGGTAGTTCAGGTGTTGCGAAAAATACCTTTGTTGCTTTCTGAATATATGTTTTTGCTGCGTGGTTATTATCAAACGTGCTGTCAACAGTAACCACATAATTATCACCATCAGCTACCCACGACAGTATCCTCCTTATTTCATGTGTCCTGTCCGACAGCTCAAAGCTCCTGGCAAACCCTTTACAGACATAAATGTAGTTCCCGTACTCCCCAACCGTGTCAGAGAACCCAAGATAAGACGGGTCTTTGTTTATTTTAAATGTGTTGTCTGCTGTTGTTACAGCCTCCATTGTTTTACATTCCAACTGCCACGATGGTAAGAAGAAGTTGTCATAAGACCCGCTTCTTGCATTAAAAAATGCAGATATCTCGTTCTTTAGTTTGGTTGTTTCTCCTGGGTTTAAAAGCTTTTGCTTATAAACAAAAGAGAATGTGTTTGTCTCTTTTTGAGAAGACAGACTTCTTTGTTCCATACCGTTCTCGAACAGGGTATGTGCAACGTCAAACTTTGTTTTCTTCTCACAGTCCAACATGTGTGGCTGCCAATAAAAAATTTCATTACTCATATTTACCCCGCTGACCTTACTACACCATTGTGGCCCTTATTATTCATAACTGAATTTACAAATACAGACTGTGCTTCCCTTGATGATAACATCTTAACAAAAGACTGGGCATCAACGGCATCAATCTTAAACACGTTCACGCTTCCACCAGAACCCCCAACACTAGAGCCAGTGTTAGTATTAACAAATGACTGCTGGCTTACAACTGGAAGGTTGTTGCTTAGGGTTGACGGCTGTATACTGCTTGATATTGGGCTTACAACTTTAGCCACTGAAGATGTTGCCGACAAAACACCCATCTTGGTTAATCCTGCGGTGGCTATGTTATGAAAAAACCCAGTGCTACCACTTATTTTTAACATACCCTTCAAAATGGCGAGCTTTAAAAGCAGGGCTATAATGTCTTGCATCATAGACTGTGCCATGTTCTTAAACTTGTCCTGTAGGCTTTCTGCCCCAGAACCTATACTTGCCAACCCGTTTGCGAAATTATCAATAAAGTTCTCACCGACACCCTCAAAAAGTTCTGTGAATGATTTTGTAAAATCTTCAAGTTTAGCTTCGGCTTTTCCAATGCTTATATTAAGCTTGTCACTTTGGTTAACCAATCCGTTTAGAAAAAGTAGGTCTGATTCAGAAAGTGTGCTGTTTTTTAATAGTAGCTTATCAAATTCTTGATATAGTGCGGTTATCTCGGCCTTAGTAGCCACGGCTTTTTCTTTTAATGCTCCCAAGACACCAGCGTCTGCATCCTCTGGTTTTTGTGCGTTAAATTTATCGAGTTCTACCTTAATAGACCTTAACCTCTCTTTCAACGACTCAATATCGTTCCCCCTGATAAGCTTAAGACCCTTTAGCGTATATTCTTGTTTTACTGCAAGTATTGCCCTCTGTATTTTCACTTCAAGACCAACACCCCTCAATCCCTTTTCTGTATCTAAAAACTTTTCATTATCTCTTGCTTTGTCTATGGCAAGTTTTCTATCTTTAAGAAGTTTTATCAAATCAGCTCTTTCGGTGGAGTCGGCTTGTTTTAAATATCCACCAAAGTTTGATGGGAATGTTGATTTAGCCCGTGCAGCTATTGCTGCCATTTGTGCTTCGATTTCTGCATTACGTTTAGTCTCTGCGTCTCTTGCAGCATTAATCAGTATTATAAGGTTTGCATAATTTTTAGCCGACATCATAATTGCATTATCATGTTGATATGCTGCAACAATTTCAAATGAATTTAAACCGTGGGACATATCGAGGAGTTCTTTTGCCAACTCACCCATTGCTTTTTTTTGTTTAACTGCGAAAAATACACTTTTGTCACCTTCTTCCCCAGCCCTTGTTAGCCATTGGATGAAACGCTGAAACCATGATAATGTTCTTTCTCCTTCATCATTAGTGTCTGTTAATGCATCTGTATAATTACTAAAAAAGTATTTAATAAGACCACCACTCCAGCCAAGAGAACTTGCCAACTCACTCAAGTCAGCAATAATGTCTTTAATACCGTTAGGTTTTTTCTTGTCTGGGCGTATAAAGTTCATAAACTCTCTATACCTTGCTAAAAGACCAGAGAATATAGCAGCCCGCCCAGATGCCCTACCTAAATTGTTAATCTCTTCGGTAAGTGCAGCAACCTTACTAACCTGTTCTTCGTCGGCAAGGTCTTGTACTGCTTTAGTAATTTTCTTAAGAGAATCTTTTGTTATGTCAACTTTTTTTGCTAGTCTGGGATGGTCTTTGATTAATCTTCTTAGTGTTGCGCCATATTCGTCTTGGTTTAGTGTTCCTTCTTTTGTTTGCTCGTCAAATCTTTCTAAAGCACCCCTATACATATCTAGAGACGATATAACACCACTGTGTTTTGCCGCAAGTTGTGAAGCTTTTTTAGCAAGTCTATCATACGCAGAAATAAGCGAATATACTACCGTTGTTAATGTTCCTATGGCAACCGCAATTGCAACAAACACAGCCCCCCCAGTAGCAGATGCGAGCCCAGCTCCAGTAAATAGTGCCTTAAAAACAGTCGCTCCAGATAATAGTACCAACCCACGATATAGCGCAGTTACCGCCTTTATAACTAACCACAATGCAGAAGACAAAAGTGTCGCCTGTACTATGGCACTACCAAAACCATTTTTAACTACTTTACCCAAAACGGATACAACGGTTCTTAACCCAGCAACAAGCATAGCCATAGCATCCCTAAGACCACTCTCTCCAATTGCAACAAACAAAACACCCCACTGGTCTTTAAGGTTCTTAATCTGAACCGCCAACCCCTTAAACTGTATCGCTTGCATCCTTGCTGCTGTACCAATTTCGTATGTTTTGTTAAGGGCTTCTTTGAATTTCCGTGACGCAAACTCTTTAACTAATATTGCTGCCGCCTGTGAGCCTCTAAGACCAAAAAGTTCAAAAGCCTTAGCCATATCTACGGTGTTCTTTTTAGTGTCCCACAGAACCCTAGAAAGATTCAACAACACCTGCTCATAATTTTGAGTCTGGCTAATGGTTATGCTTTCAAGAGCAACACCAGCACCAACAAATGCTTGCTTAAGTTTTTCATTGGGAGCGATAAGCCTTTTTAAAACCTGTCTAAAACCAGTACCAATTGTACTAGCCCTAAGACCATTGTTTGCAAGAACCATCATTGAAGCAGCGGTCTGTTCAATAGATAGACCCGCCTGTGAAGAAGCGGCACCAGCAAAGTTAAAGGCTATTCTAAGTTTATCAATTGTAAGTTTTGATTTATTTACAGCGTTTGCCATTACATCTGCAACCCTGCCAGATTCAAGTGCGGATAATCCAAAGGCTCTAACGGAGGTGGTTAATAGGTCTGAAACCGTAGACATTGTAGAAAGCGTACCGGTTGCCAGTGCTGCAACAGCACTCATTGCCTGTACTGATTCTGTAGCATCAAAACCAGCCTGTGACAACAGAACCATACCACCACCTATCTCTGCGGTAGAGAATTTAGTTGTCTTGGCAATTTCCTGTATTGTTTCGCCCATTATCATGAGTTCGTCTGATGTTGCACCACTGATAGCCTCAAGGTTCTTTAGTGCTTGGTCATATTGGACAATCTCGTTAACCCCAGCCCTAAACGCTGCGGTTATTCCATATAATAACGCCCCCACTCCACCGTAGGTAAGCATGGTTTTAAACGCAGAGCCAACCCTTTTTAACATACCAGCATATTTGCCTGGAGCCTTGCTGTTCATTGGCTTGTTCAGTTCGTTAATAGTCTGTTTTGCTTTTCTTAACTCTCTTTTAAGCCTTCTTAGCTCAGAGCCAAGCGACTTAATCCCACCCTTCATCTTCTTGATAGATGACCAAAATTTGGGTGCAATGTCACCCGTGAACAGAGTGCCTAGTATTAATTGCTTTGCCATTACCTATCTTTCATCTTATTTGATGCCCAATTGTGGTGCATCCCTTTCATTTT
>Ga0075125_10001002_pt1 | contig 13221 bp, 24 predicted proteins | sample AntAceMetag02UKN_FD_69810 | JGI IMG/M metagenome (GOLD analysis project Ga0075125, IMG submission 69810) | Saline lake microbial communities from Ace Lake, Antarctica - Antarctic Ace Lake Metagenome 02UKN | ecosystem: Environmental > Aquatic > Non-marine Saline and Alkaline > Saline | place... | reverse complement strand
ACCTAACAAATCAGCCACAACGGTTCCGTTGTCGGCTGCTACAGCAAGACCAGCTGTTTGAGCTAGGATCTCTCCTAACACTGTAACTGTTCCTGTTGCTTTGTCAGTTTCTCTAAGTTGGCGTGTATTCTTTATAGTAGCCTGTTTTATTGCTGTCATAAAAAATATTTGGATTAAGGTAGTTCCTTAATCATCGTCAGTAAGAAGTTCGATAGCTTTTTCTTCTGAAAGACCAGTTGCTTTCATCTCATCAATAGATTTCTGCATTTCTGGTGAATACGTAGTCTCCGCTACTGTCCCACCTGGGAACTGCATAGCATTAACTTTATTCTGAACATCTGCACCTTTTAATACTCTTTCGGTAATAGTTTCTGAAGGCTTGAACATGCTTTCACGAGCAAGTTCTAAGACTGTCATTAATTCTTTCCCACTCTTGTTTTGCCAATTGTAGTTGGAATCAACGAAATCGAAAAATACTTCACGGGCGTCTTCATCTTTAAGTTCAACATGCCTATCAACGAAAGTATTAAGGGTTGATTTAACTTCACTAGCTAGTTGTCGTTTCTGGACTATCTCTTCAATATCCTCCTTAGTCGCACCACCTAGTTCTTTAAACCGTTCCTTATCAGCTTTCAAAGCTGGATCTTCTTCTAGCTTCTTTTCGGGATCTACCTCACTCTTTTCATTGAGTGGGTTGATAAATTTATCAGTACCATTAAGGTTTTTTAATTGACCCTTAGTAGTCTGAATATTTTTAGTTATCTCAGCTTTTTGTTCATCAGTTTTAGCGAGTTTACGTTTGTTCACCAAATCCATAAGTTCTGTGCGTTTCTCGAAAGATTCGTCTGATTCAAACTTACCTTTATTTGGTATACGATAATCGTATTCGCCTTCTTTTTTCTTTTCTGGTTCGACAACTGGAGGAGTGCTGGGGTCCTCTGGTACAGGAGCTTCAGGAGTTACCTCCGTCTTCTCTTCAACCTTGACTTCCTCCTTTGCAGGAGTTAGTTCATTTCCAGCTTTTACCGAATTTATTGAATCTTCAAGAACTTTATCGAGTTCTGATTCATCTTCTACTTTCGGTGTTACCACTTCTTCTACAACTTCTTCTTTTTTAACTTCTTCCATATTATTATCCTTTCGTATCGTGAAAGGGACCGATGGTTAATTAAATTGTATATTGAATAAAAAATAAAAGCAACTATCTATCTGTGTATTTCACAAAAACTTGAATTTTTTCTAGTTTACCTCTTAATGCTTCCAAATTAACTGAGCCTTCATTCAAGAATGAGATAGCGTGTTTCTGGAAATCTCCTTTAATTGAATTGTTATTTTCACCAATTGATGTTGAATACTTAATTGGAACAATTACTAGATAAACTTCCTTATCTAATTGTCTATAAAACAAAATATTATCTTCTGGTTTGAATACTTTGTTAAAAACTTCCAATAAATCCTCTCTATCTACAGCTCTTCCACAGGTTTTCTCAAAACTTGGAAGTATAACTCCCTCAAAGAAATAGTCTTCTTTTTTAACTTCTTTCCCAGAGGTATTCATTAAAGCTACTTTTATTTCTGGAACTACTTCCGGTTTATCTACTGGTGCAACTATCGGTTCTAGTGTGTTTATTGGTTCTGGAGTAGTTGCTGGTTTAGGTGCAACTGTTGGTTTAGGTTTAACTGTTGGTTTTGGTGCAACTGTTGGTTTTGGTGTAACCGGTACAACTACTTTATTTTCTACTATTTTTTTTTCTGTCATATTATTTCGGTTATCCTACCGATAAAGGTTTTAATTTTATAAATTATAGAAATGAAGGAACACTTTCCTTTGGAATTTCTTCTGCTGGAACTGGTTCTACAGGAACTGGTTCTACAGGAACTGGTTCTACAGGAACTGGTTCTACAGGAACTGGTTCTACAGGAACTGGTTCTACAGGAACTGTTCCTTCTACATTTTCATTATCTGATGTCATATTTTTATTTTAATTTTAAATTTTTAAAAGATTTGTAAAACTTACTTATATAGTCAGTCATCTCAGGTTTTAATTTTGATCTGACCTCATCTATATATTTTTTTGTTAAAACTACTTTCGGTACTTTCATGTCTACCTTTGCAATCTGATAAGCTTCTTCTATCAGTGCAAATTCGAGTGGATACGGATGTTTATAATTAATATTTATCTTTTCACCCTTTTTCATATCCTTATCAAGAACACATTCCAGTTGTCTACCGACCTCGACAACACTAATTCTATCGGACTCTACAAACGTTGCTTCTAATGTATTCGAATTTACTCCACCTATAAGCATCGCAGACATCTCTTCCGAACTGATTTCAAACTCATCGCCATTCTTGGTAATAAATTTCATTAACTTATCTTTAATAGCCTTGGGTGAGTAACCTATCTGAACTGTAAAATTTTTCTTTTTTATTTCTCTTCCTTTTTTCATACTATTTTTCTTCATGAAGTGAACCTTTTCTAATCGCTTCAAGATGATCAACCATTGCTCGAAGCATTGTACTTTGAACTTCTAATGTAACTGCATTTACAATTGTTTCCCATTCAGTATCAGCAATTATTGGAACTGTAGTTATACAATCTTTCATAAGCTCTATAATAACTGGAGCGTGCTCACTTGTAGCAAGAGCTATCTTCTTCTGTTTTAAATTTTGTTCATTTTCCATATTATTGTTCTATTATATTAATAAAAAACTCTAATGCTCTTTGACGATTTTCTGGAGTATCACTGGGACCACCTTTTCCTACATAAAAATCTATATAATCATCTGCTAAAGATTGAGGTGTATAGTCTTCTTTATTCATTCTCTTTGACATAAAAAATTGATAAGCTAATCTCCCCGCTCCTTCTGGTGTATTTAATTCTTCCTGTATATTTTCTGAACTCATCCCAGGATTTAATGGTTTACCATATTTCGTATATGTTGATGGATCTGCTTCTTGATTAATTGTAGAACCTGCAAGGGTAGCAAGAGCTACTGGAGTTAATCCATACTCTCCACCATATCCAACATCATACGGAACTGTCCTAGCTTGTTCATTCATATTAGCTGGAACTGTAGTATATGATCGTTGTTGATTTCTTGGTGTATTTGGATCAGTCCCACCGCTAGATTCTAATTGTCTAAGTACTGATGTTATTTTCTTCTCATAATCAACTTTTGGTTTAGGTTGAGATTTCAAATACTCATCTCTATTATATGAAATTTTATCACTAAATAAACTTGAAAGAGAACCTTTCACCTTATCAACTCCTCCTCCTATTGAACTGTATATATCTCTTAATCCCATAATATTTTATCCTGGAAAAAATCCTCCTTGAGCTCCTGCTCTTCCAACAGAAGCATCAACAGCTGATCCCATAGGTGATTGTGGTCGTGGAACTTCGTTAGGGTTTTGTGGTTGTGTTGGATCTGCCCCATCTTTAGACATCTGTTGTCCCATTGGAGTAGTTCCACCTCCTTTTCCACCACCTGCCCTATCTTGCATCGCTGTATTTTTTGCATCCTGTTCCATTTGCTCTTGTTGCATTTGTTTTTGCATCTCGGAAGGTTGCTTCGCCATAATCGCATCGTAATCAGCTTTAGTAATATAGTCATAAATATCTCCGTTCTGAATATCAAGAAGTTTCTCCAATGCCATCAATTGAGATGCTGCACCTTCTGGGTCCTGATTTCTCATTGAAAAAATAAGTGTAATTTGATTTGTAATTACTGGGAACAAAGCCATGTAAGTTTGCTTCTGAATTTCAAGAGATGGTAGGAGCATTGAGTCTGGATCAATAATAAATTCTATATAGTCACTCATGTGACCAGTATTTTTCATTTCATCAAATAATCCTTTCGAAGAAATCTGACGAGTATCTACATTCTCCATAACATTTCCCTCTGATGTGAAATCGAAGTTCAATCGTAAATTCTTAGAAGCAGCAGCTACCATTCCAACTGGAATTCCAGCATCATTCAGAACTTCTTGCGATTCAACAAAGTAATCTGGATTTTGTTTTTGGAACTCTGCAAGTTGATCATCAGAATCAATCATAAAGATTTTATCAACTGGATAAATTTGTGTCATCCAAGTATTCGCAATATGAGCATCTGCTTCCAATCCTGTAACCATTGAATTCTTAGGTGGAGTTAATCTATTGTATGCTGCTTCTTTTAGAATCACTGTAGAACCAAGTGTAGTTTCTGACTGTGTTCCAGCTACAATATTATTTACTCCTGTATTCTCTTCAATAGCTTCTTTTTGTTTGTCACCAAACAAAACACCTTGCTGAACATTTCCGGAAGTTTTCACAACATCTATATCTGAACCAGGATTTTTAGGGTTAACGATGTTAGGTCCTCTTTTATATGTAGCAGAACCATTCTGAACTTGAGCTCCAAATAGTAATGGGAATATCTCTGCTTCAACTTGCTGTGCGTTAAGTGAATTTATATATGTAAAAATAGCAGTATTACCTCTCATCATTTCGTAAAGTCCAACTCCGTGAGGGTCGTTCATGTTCTTCATGAAACATCGTGCCACTACAACGGACCCGTGAGAACCATCGTTAGGAAGTTCTCCATCGTAGATTTTCATTTTTCCACAAGTCACAACATACCTATTCATTAGTACATTCTCGTAGTAACCAATGGTTACACTGGTATGAACTTTCTCATTATTTTCATCTTTAGACTCTTCTGAAACAGAACAATATTCTAGCTTCTTTTTATTAGCTCTTGTTGTCGCATCTGGGTACATCTCAAAAAACTCTTCCTTCGGCATATCTTTTTCATAATAGACCTCAGTCTGTGACCAGACATCTCCGTTATTGAATCCAACCCCCAACCAGGTCCTCGTACATTCCAATGGCTCTCTATAAATATCATCAAATAATATCTTATCAACTCCATTTCTTTTAACCTGAACTCTCCGTGGGTAAACTCTCCAAGCCGCCCAGCCGTATGTAAATAAATTCTGGTAAGTTAACATCAAAGTGTTCGAACCATTACCTCCAGTCATAGACCAGTTCCTTTTCCATAATTCATACATAGCTTTCCCGTAGACTTTATCATCAGCTATCACTTTCCCGTCAGGAAGTTTCCCTGCAAGAACTGAGGTTGCGATCATTATCTTCGAAAAAGCAATTGGTTCCTGAGAAACTGGAACCCCAGAGTTATTTTGGTCCCTATCAGTTATCTTCTGAGGATATACATTTATATCGTAGGCTCCGCTAGCCATTTGGTTATAAAATACCATTGAACCCCACCCACTCTTCTCGTACAACTTATTCCCGTAGCTTACAGCTGTAGCCATTAGGTTCTGATTAATTTCCGCAGCCAAAGCATCGAACTTTTCTCTGTACTGACTCTTCTTCATCTCTTTTTTCTTGTCTTCGATGAAGTTTATTGTTTTTTTGTCACCTTTTAATGTAGTTTTAGACATTTTTGTTAGAAAATTAAGTTTATAGAACTAATTATGTTCCTTCTTGTTTTAAAATGCAAGTTTTTTTGTGGATTAGTGAACCATTTGTCCAGTCTGCTCTCCGAACATAGCTTTGCTGACAGAAAATCCTTCTTCCGAACCAGCTCCGTCCACAAAAGCTTCCTGCTCTCCAAGAATCGCATACCCAATACTCGCAGCCATGATTACATCATCGAACTTTTTATCCATCGCTTCCGGTTTCCCTTTAGCATTTCGAATAAACGTAAGCATCTCATTCAGTATCTGTGCCGGAAACCCTGAATCCTTTCGGAAGAACACAGCTTTCAAAGCCGCCAACGCAAACGGTCGTGTAGCGGAGGTGGTCTTCCACCCGAAGAACTTTGTTATCTTCTGTGTTATATCATCGAACGATTTTCTATAGTACAAATTTATATATCCCATCTTTTCCAGTGCATCATTTACCCACAGCCCATCTTTATTTACCTCGATTCCCACCAGAGCCCAGTTGTAGAACTTCCCCAGTTTGTAAGCTTCCGTTGCTAGTTCATCAGGAGCTACCTGCGATTTATAGATCGCATCACACTCCTCCGTCTTGTGATTTATTACATACAATACTTGAGCATCCCCATGAGCCAACCCCTCCGCTGTATCCCCACCTATAATATACCTCGTCCCTTTTTCCGGCATCTTGAATATCTCCAGCGACCCAGAAGAGACCGAATTAAAAATTACCTCCTTCTCCCTGTACCCCAGTTCCCCTTTCTGTCCTTTTTCAACCACCGCTAGCAATTTCGCCACCTTCGCTGTTGAGAAGTACGTCTGACCTGTAGACAAGAACGCTTCCTCGTGGGTAGTGGGGTACTCCTGCATCAGAGATTTTATAGCATCAGGACTATTCTTCCCCCCGAACTGCAACCACTTCATATAGTAGTATGTTATTTCAATATCAGTCAGGTCGTGTTCTATCTGATAAGACCCCCAATCAATCTCACAAATATCCATCTTTTCAACTGGAACCGGCTCGTAGATTTTCTTCATTTCCATTTCATCGTACTGCCAGTTGTAGAAGTGCGGTAAGAACTGCACCTGTGAAAGTTGCGGAGTGATAGTCTCTCTGTCCAACCAGTTTTCCTGGAACATTTCAAAGAACCTCCCCGCCATCCCCTCCGCTGTACTTTCTATAAATATAAATCCATCGAAAGGCACAGTCGGGAATGTCCCTCGCTCTACCTCCTCCGCTCTTTTCGGGTAGGTGGCACACATTTTCGCAAACTCTGAAATATGAACTAGGTGGTAAGTCCCCGACCTACCTGAAACAGACACTGCAATAGAAGAAGTGGAACCCTGCTCCGGTCCATAGTCTATCACCACCTGGATCTTCCTCGAGGACTTCTGGTTAATTTTGAAAAAAGCTCCTTTCACATCCTCCGCCATATTACGAATAGCGAACTCAATCTTCTTATCGAAAATAGTCGTAGCATCCTCCACCTTATGAGCAATCACAATCCCCTCCTTGTTCGTCTGGAATAGAATAGAGTCCAGAATATACAAATCTATGAAGGTCGTGAAACCCAACTGCCTACTCTTCAGTATCACATGCCTATGGTACGGTTTCTTTTTATTCAAATAATTATTATAAAAGTGCCGTTGAGCCTTATTCATTGTAAAAACCTGTTTATCTCCGTCCTTCGTAATTATCCAGTACAAATTCGCCAACCTCCAAGTCTGGTCCTTAATTAATTCCGGGTTATCAGTCAACAACTCAACTATTTTATTGTTGTGATTTTTATAATCTGTATAAGCTTTTTTAGGTTTTCCTGACATTTATTTCCCTAATTTTTCAAACTCCTCCCCCGCTATTGATAATAAATGAGCTTCACGCTCTTCGAAGTACTTCTTCTGTGCCCGTACCACAGTCAACTGCTGGAATATAACAAACAGGCTCATGGGTTTCGAGGTCGGATTAAAAACCTGAAACCGTTGTACATTAGGCGTAGCATCGAATTTTTTATAAAAATCGTGGAGTTTTAATTTCATATATTTATTTATTCCCACTCTACCCCCAACCAGAATGGTCAGGGGTATGAAAAATACCCCATCTTTTATGATGAGGGGTAGAGTCAGAAGTCTGTTTCCTTTTCTACATCTATAACCTTCGTTGTTTCCGCTGGGGTAGTTATCGTTTGCTGTTCTATCTTCTGTAAAATTACAGTCCGCAACTTATTAGTATTATTCCTATTCCCTGGATCTTCTTTCGGAACTACATTAAATTTACTCCACGCACTTCCAATCGCATTAAGAGCCCCTGTTAATTCCTTATTAGAGAAGTCCTCGAACCCCCTCGCCTTGAATTCGTGCATAGCCGCCAGTGCCAAGTTATTAGAATCAATCGCTAAAGCTGCCATCGCATTATTAAAACCAGGTTTATTTTCAATATGACTAGAAACACTATTAGCAGTTGTTGGTGAGTATCCAACATCCAAAGCAATCTGCTTCTTATTCCTTCCCTGAGCCCCGAACAACTGCCGAGCGTAAGCCATTTGTTTCGGGGTACATTGTTTCTTTTTTACAAATACCATCTCTTTATAATATACGAGTTATTTAATTTGTCAAACTTTAGGGGCTAAGCAATTCTTTTAAACCTTCCCAAGTCTCTGATCCCCACTCAACTTTTCTTTTATGTTTACTATAATGCTTATTACAAAACCCTCTACAAGCAACGATACTCGCACATCCTGGTTCAGGACATATAGGAGCATTATCTATTCTGGTAATCCTCTTCTGGAGTCTCTTTTGGTAGTCTTCTTCACTCTTCCCCATTTTTAATTTATAAGTCATATTATATTTAATTAATTATTAAAAACCAAGATCAATATCAGTCCTATAACCATCATTAGATCTCCTCTTATAAGTCTTGTGCTTCATTGGTTGTCTTTCATTCCGTTCCTTTCTAGTTAACTTCTTTTTACACAGACCTTTCTCTTCCAACTTCTCCCAAGTAGTTTGACCCTCTTTCACTCTTCTACTCCACCCAGAATAGTGATTATTACAGAGCCCTCTCGCTCCGTTCTTTATAATCTTCTTACACCTTGGATAAAGGCACTTTTCTTCTCCACAACCGTGAAAATAGTCATCATTATAATTCATAGAATTGTTAAAATAGTGGTTAATCTAGTAATACCTCCATTGTATATTAAGGTGGTTTGTTTGTCAAGAAGAACTTAACTGAAACTACCTTAATTAAAATATCCTTTGTTTTAACCACGTGACAGGGTGTATTTAGTAGGTTGTTCATTTCTATTTTTACCTACCAAGAAAGCAACAAGACAACATAAGAATTGGTCGGAGCTAGGCTGTACATTTCACTTCACAAGATTACATAGTATATATATCTATATACTCTGGGGGGGAAATAGTTATGTCGTTATGTTTGTTATAGAGATAATAACCTTTAGTAAAGCCATATTGTAAACCAACTTAACAGAAATCACTAAATAGTGTCAAGTTGGTTTGTTAATAATAGCAAAAATAAAAAAAAATAAAAAAATAAAAAAAATCTTTTTTCTCCCCTATCTTTTTGTAAGGATTGGATTGTTAGTTAATTGTAGATCTCTTTTGTTTACTTAGGGGAAAGGTGGGACCCCTTTTTTTAAATACCAAAGGGGTGGGGGTGGGGTAAAGGGGTTGCCCCCCTAAGCCGTCCACCCTGCATAATTTATAATGTTATACATTATCAAGCCCCCACGATATAGACGAGCCAAAAAAAAATAAGTGGTAGTCTGAGTGGTGGTGGTGGCGGTGGTGGTCTGAGTTGTGGTTGATTTGAATTGTGATAGTTTGAGTATCATTTCCCCCCACCCCACTATACCGCCCAGCATACCCCCAACCCCATTAGCCCCCAACCTACCCCCCCCAACCGTCAAGCCCTGCCTTATATATCAAGCCCTAAAACTGCCCCCCTAACAAGCGACACCATATAACCCTACACATTACACCTACATTTAACAGGCACGACACCTTATAACTATAAATAGTTATCCACATATTGATAATATATGCTTGACAACACCGACACATTTGCTATACTTATCATAAGAGTTAGAACAGTTATAACTAAACAAATATATGGACGACTACAACAACACAATAGAATTAGAAGACGACAACGAAGTTTTAGACAAAGACTTTGAAGAGCAAGCCCTTGCAGTAATGGAAGATATCGGAATACCACAAGACGAAGCCGGCAACCTGCTACAAGATTATATGTATATGTTTGGGATATAATTATAAATTAAGTAATAACAATATTATGAATAAAATACTAAAAATAATAGGAATAGAAGAGATATTAAAAACAGATGTATATAGCGAAGAATTTTTGATACCATTTGTAAAAATGCTTGAAAAGTTTGTTAAAGAATATGACGACACGGCTCAAATGGAAGTGGTAAAGAAAGCAGGGGAATTATTAGAAGTAATTAACGATATTTAATAATATTATGCAAATAACTAAAAAAACAACAGACAATAAAGACTTAGTTTTTATTGGTAAAGAGAGCGGAAAATATGGGGAAGAGTATTATCTTGAATTAAAAGATAATGTTCGTGGTTGGTCGTTTATGGGACTACGACCTCAAACAGAGAACGAGTTAAGAGAATATGAAAGAGAACAAGAGCCACAAGATATGTTGGGACTAACACAAGAAGAGTTTAACAACATCTCTAATTATTTTGATTTTGATAAGTTCAAAGACGATATGGAAAATGGTTGGTTAGAAAGACACGATAGCCAAGCAGAGAGAGAGGAGAATGGAGAAACTTTATACTTAGGTTTTGGGAGTGGTCAAGATATTTTTCACTATTTTAAGGAGCACAAAATAACTTCATTTGATACCTTTTGTAATCACTTTGACGAGATAGGAATTGATAAAGAAACTTTTAACAAAGTTTATGAAGTTATTAAAAAATATAGAGATAATGAAGATAAAGGGAAAGAGTTTGAAAAAATGAAATTAGCACTTAATTTTCAAGAATAATATGAAAACATATACAACAACAACAAAAGAGCCACGACTAAAAATAGAATATGATGATGATGCACAAAGTCCGAGAGAGTGGAGTAATTTGGGATATTTTATAACTTGTGATAGTAATTATAATAGCCCTGATAAGCACGAAGAGTTGGAGCAATTTATAAAAGATACAGGGGAAGAAGCAACGAGCCAAGCAGAACATATTAAAATGATTAAAGATGATTTTGAATGGAATAACAGCGAAGAAAAAGTTATAGCAATATATCCGATTAGTAAATATGAACACGGAAATATTAGTTACAGTTTAGGAACTTCGAACGGTTTTGATTATTCTAACAACGGCTTTTACATTATAACAGCAGAAACACAAAAAGAATTGGGAGTTAAAAAGAAAGATTTTGAACAGGTTATAAAGGAAGAATTAGAAGACTACAACAAATGGATAAACGGAGAGATGTATAATTTTATTCTATACGATAAAGACGGAGAAGTTGTGCATACTTGCGGTGGTTTTTATGATATTGAAGATATAAGGGAATATCTACCAAAAGAGTGGAACAAAGAAGATTTATCAGATTATTTAATTGACTAACAATAATATGAAACTAACAAATAAAAATAACAGTAATATCTATGATGTTGATACCTATGTTATGCGGGGGACAATATCAATGTCAAAAGATGAGTGGAAAGAAGTGCTGATGTTTTTAGAAAAGGAATATAAAAAGGCAGTTAAAAATTGCGATACTTATATTCGGGATAGTTTATGGAACTTTGAAAAAAGGTTTGAAAATAAAGGAAAGAAGATCTTTTGTTTAGGAATAACAGCAACACAATTATTAGTTAATAAATATAATTTGCAGAATTATAAAAATGTAAATTATGGAATAAAAGTATTATGAACAAAGACGGACAAATAATACACCATTTATGGTGGTTAAATACATTTTTACAAAGACATTTTGGGGATAAGGAGTATAAAGACATAATAAACTTAGACTTGAATAGTGATATATGTAGAGAATTAGACGAATTAGTGGCTCATATAAAAGAAAATTATTAGATTAAAAGATAAATAATTATGAAAATACTAAAAGGAATTGGAGTAATAGTTATAGGAGTAGTTGTATTTATATTATTGATAGATTTTGGTTGCTTCTGCTTGTGGATATTTTCGGGACAGATCCCTATTGATAATTTTTACTTCGGGACAATAACAGCACATATAATAGGACTATTCCTATAATGTTCGGTAATATGGTAGCGATTTTTTGGATAATAGTAATGGTTTGGTCAGTCATTCTATTTACCAAGAAATAAGATTAGTAATTAAGAATAATAAATATATGGTAAAAAGAAAAATACTTATCAATTTAATTGATATAAATAAACCTTATGATAATTGTGGAACATTTTTTGTAGAAACAAAATTAAATGATAAACAATTACAAATGTTTATACATAGACATAAACAAGCAAATATCAGTTGCTATTCCACAGATACAATTAGTGATGAATTATTAGAACATAAAGATTTTACACCACTAAGTCAAGATTTTGATATTGTGGATTTAGATTTTTAACTATTATGAAAAAATGCAAAGGTCATTTATATACAGAAAGACGAGGAGGGAGGAGGTGTATCCACTGTGGGTATTTTAAGCCAAATGAAAGAGATTTATCAATTAACAAAGTGCTTCGGAAGAAGTATATAATAAAATAATTATGAAAATAAAAAAAACAAGTGAAGAAACAACCTATCTACAAAAAACAATTTGCTATATCTTAGATATTGACGGTAAAAAGGTTGAAATTGTAAAGCATTTTGCTGATGATATGAACTGTGGGTGTAGTTTTGATGTAGAGTGGAACTTCATAGAAGATAAAGATCAGGAGTGGTTTGATAATTTAGATGATGAACCAAAAGATTTATTAGAAGATTTTATTAGTGATTTAGGATAAATAATAAATATGAAAAAAATATACATCTTAATAGACAAAGACACAGGGGAAATATACGAACAGTGTAATACAAGGAAATTAGCGGAACAGGAGCAGAGAGAAAATTATAGTGGTAGGCACTGTGCTGATGTAGAAGATAACCCTGATATTTTTATTAAAATAGTAAGAGTAGATTATTAACAATTAAATAAAATTATGAACAAATTTTACTTTACATTTGGTTTTGGACAAAAACACGAAAATTGTTTTACTGTAATTGAAGCAGGGGATCGTGAAAAAGCAAGAGAGATTATGTTTGAGAAATTTGGAGATAAATGGTCAATGCAATATGATGATGAGAGTTGGTTTAGAGATGGAAAATCACAACAAGAACTTTATAATTTAAGAGAAATAAATTAAAATTATGAACAAACAAGAATTAAAAGAGTATATGGAGTTAAAAAAGAAAGAGGATCTTCTTTGGGACGAGGTAAAAGATTTAGTTGTAAAGGACGGAGAATGGGAAGAGATCCGTAATCTTATCAACGAATTGGTCGAAACAAATTTAGAATTAGAAGATTATTGTAATAAATAAAATTATGAAATTAAAACACGACAAACTATTAGAAGAAGTTTTTACACTTCTTGACGATATAGCCAACGAGGACGAAACAATAGATGATTTACAAAAAGGAGCAGAGTATTGGTGTAGTAATTGGGATCTATGCGAGGGTTATAAAACAGCGATAAGGATTTGTCTTAACGATCAATATAATAATCACCCTGAAGACCAAGAA
>Ga0075125_10000997_pt1 | contig 13247 bp, 23 predicted proteins | sample AntAceMetag02UKN_FD_69810 | JGI IMG/M metagenome (GOLD analysis project Ga0075125, IMG submission 69810) | Saline lake microbial communities from Ace Lake, Antarctica - Antarctic Ace Lake Metagenome 02UKN | ecosystem: Environmental > Aquatic > Non-marine Saline and Alkaline > Saline | place... | reverse complement strand
CCTATGCCATTCTTTTGCTGCCAGCTGTGCTGCCCGAATTCCGATCTGCAGGCTTTCTGGATTTGTTCTTCTACGATCGTCGAGATGCAAATAGGCGTGTTCAGAAAGTTCCAAACATTCAAGATTCGATATATCGTTGTGTTCCAAATCCTTGTCAATGTGGTGGAGACAATACCCGTCTGGGATAGGTCCATTAGCGGATTGCCATATATATCGATGTAAGGATATTGCCGTTCCATCACCTCGTTTATGCCAGTAATACCCAGACCTAATATCTTGGCCGAACCACAGGTCGTCGTACAGTATTCCCTCTGCTTTCCGCATAGCGACATAATAGCACTTCCGACAACAGTATTTACCTTTTCCTTGACGGATCTTCCACCCTGGAACAGAAAATGGCGTACCGCATTGTAGGCATATCTGACTTTGCCAATCTCTTCGCATAAATTTCCACCCTTCTTAATGCTGTATAGTATATCACGTTCACAAACAGCGTCAAGAGGTTTCCATCCAGAATCAGTCATTACTCTATGATCTGGTGTAGCAATGAGAGTTAGCCCAGACGAAAGATGCGCCTCGACAACGCTTGCTGAGGCATCCACAAGCCATGCATTCGTCACTCGCTTGGAACCAGAGGGGGTCATTACCATATCACCAACAAGGACCGATTCTATGCGCTTCTCGGAATAGTCGCCCATGGTCACAAAGCTTCCTTCCGCTATGCAATCGTGGATGTCTGAAAACGGATGGTTCTTCTCCGGTTCCTCAGCATAGGATATCCCGGTACTTGTTCTCCGTTTCCTGTACTGATATTTCCCCAGAAACCCTTCTCGAATCTTCTGGCACCGTGAACTTAGGAGGAAACGTGGGGCACCTTCCATCATTCTTGTGAGATATCCAACAACGGCATCACGTCTTACCTGCTGATTATTCGTCTTTGCCAGTTCAGCATGGAACCCTTCATTTGTGAGCATCTTGTATGCTGTAGCAGCATCTGAGTCTGCTTGGCTTCTCATGTTTATTCCTGTTGGGTCGCAAAGCATAATATGCTTCATTCCAGCATATCTGTTCAGCATCATAGGCTTGAGCTCCGTCTGTATGAATTGCTTCATCCCCATTCTTCCCTCACCAATGACTTCATCAAGAATACGCAGTTGACCTCTTGGCGTTATCTGGCCAAACACTGCGGCCCCAGAAAGGCCTGGGTCAATTCCAATCAGAACAGGAAGACCACCATAAACCTCTAATTCTTCATCAGCATAATGAACAGCATCATTGTAAATATCTTCGAAAACAGGCTTTCCATAGGCTATTACCCCGTATTCACCCTGAAGAAAGACCTTTATCCATTCAATAGACTTCCCGGGGACCTGGCGCATGTAATACTCATAGCCACTTCTCAGGTTGTGAATATTCTCAGCACATGGATATCTTGGATCCTGGCCCTTGTTTGGAACATATACAGGCGGGTCATCTTTCTTCTTTGAAGGTAATTTCAGGACGGCCGGGGGTTGATCGAAGAATTCCCATCCTTCTGGCTTTTCAACCTCAGCGGCTTTATACCACCAGCTATCTGTATCTGGCGGGTTCGTGTCCATGATGATTCCGGCCCAAGAGGGACCCCCATCTCGAGGGTGAGGATATCGATCGACACGACCTATCGCCATGTCGAAAATAGCCTTTTCTATTTCAGAAGCTTCGTTGATCCATGCCCCAGTCAAACTAAGAGACTTGAGCTTTGCGACATCATCCTCTCGGTCAAGAGCTCTAAACAAGAATTCTGCTTCCACGACAGTCTTATCTTGGAGCGCCATGACAAGCTTTGAATGCATTGGAGGCTGCCTTATGACGCGGTGAGAATAACCAGCTGTTTCAAGCTCAGGAAGCCAATATGTAAAGTCTGGAAGAGTTGTCGAAACAAGTTCAGGCGTTGTGTTACGGATGATTCCCCATTTTGTTTTGCGTATTCCGTTGTGTGGTTCTTGTTGCTGAGCTCTGAGAAGAAGCTCGAATGCACACGCGCTACTCTTGCCTGAACCGATCACCCCTCTTATCCCACGAACAAACGCATTGCTGTTGTGGAACCGCTGGACTGCCGGCCCAGGCATGACGTAGTCTACCTTGATCATCTCGCGTTCTTCAGCCATGGCTAGGACATCTTCCTCATGAACCCCTTGAGATATCCATGCTCAATCTGCCTTTGATAATAGAGTTCGGGCAGATTGTATCATTCATGACATCTTCCCTTCAGCTTCCTGCTTATCGTAGTACTTTTGGAGATATCCTTTCTGGCGTTCTGCCGTGACCATGGTGCTGTGTCCGCCCCCATCTACCCTGTTTCCGTGGGTTTGGTGCATGAGTGGTGTACCTGTATCAGCGTCAACCACGTCATACTTCTTGGTATCAGGATTATACTTTGCGTCAACTCTCATGACTTCTCCTCAACAGGTTCGTAGGTCTTGTCGAATATGTCAGGCTTGCATGGGTAGAAATGCTCCCCGTCCGGCTCAGGAATTATCCAGTCGCCGACTTCCAGCAACACAACTTGGTTGTCGTGAATAGTGTGGACATGAGGCTTATTGCTGACTCTGACAAAGCAAGACTGAGAGTTACACATTCCCTTGACCAGAACGCCGTACTTGACATATTGCTCTGCCTCGATTAAGACTGGCTTCTTCCTGAACTTCATGACTTTTTCCCCTCCTTCTCTTCATCAGAGATAATCTTCCCATCTTCATCGATCGTTCCAAGCTTTACCCGGACTCCATCGGCAAGCTTCTTGTAGGCCACCTTGCCCACAATAACCCCCTCCCCGCCATCTGACAATGTCACGTCGCGGGGAAGGGGCTTCTCTTTATCTGGTTGAATCTGAGGCGTTTCCATGACTGTTACGCCACCATTGCTCTACCGCTTGCGCTACCAGGATATCTCTGGATCCACCCTTGCCTGTCGGGGGACCTATGAACCCTTCACTCTCGAGCTGTTCCATCACCCACGCCGCCTTGCTCTTGTCAATCTTACAAGCACGCTCGACAAGGGGAAGGGTTGCTCTCTGCTTCTCGATGATGACCGTTTTAGCCTGCTCGAGAAGATCATTCTGGCTTCCGACCTTGGATGCCTGAACTCCCGCAATGTTGTCCAGAGGGAATTCCAGTTGCATTCTTTGGCCGATAACGTACTTCTCCGCTTCCACATGGAGCTTTTCCAAGGCCTTCACGCATTCAGGTGTCAACAGGTCAGGCTGAGCTACTGGCCTTCCTCGGCCGCGCTTGCCTTCAGTTGCTTCCTGGAGCTTACTGGCAGCATATGGGGTATTGAACGGGAAGGGCCTCTTCTTCTCCTGTAGGTCCTTTACTCCCGTTATGATGCATCCCATGACTGCAGATTCTCCCTTGTAGCCGAAGCCGACCTGGGTGATATGCAAGGTCTCTGCCCACTGTTTGTCCAGTTCAAGCATTTCAATGACGTGCGGGGTCAAAGCCTTAATCGAGTTGTCCAGCGAGGTATTCGGGTCGTCATGGCATTTCATCGTGAATTCATCACGCTTGCCGTTGGCGCCCTCCTTGCTGAAGTCTACGAAAACCACTCCCGGCTTCCTCTGAATTCGTTCTATTCGCATGATACTGTCTCTCCTTCTTCGTTTTCCTCTACCCGTTGACAGAGGAAGTTTACAAACTCACGGACATGCTTTCTGCATCTTGGGCAAAGAGCATGATCCACGATTACCTCGAGGTTGTCGCTTTCTTCGTTGCAAGCGTCACACCGACCATTCACTTCTTTTTCCTCACACACGTTCCGGCCTTTGCCCTTGGCCCTGTTGCGTTCTGAGGTCCTTTAGCAAGTCCACCCTTGCCGCGCCCCAGTCCTGTTCCTCTTCCTCCACCAACGCCTGTCTTTTTTCCTCTACCCTTCATTTCTTCTCTCCTTTGTTGTGTTCTGTCGAAGACGGATATAGCGTGTCTCCTGGTTTGTGTTTTATTGGCGGGAATCCAGGAGGCATGGTTGATTGCAAGACAATCGGTTTCGCCACCTTCAGCTCCGTCCATAATTCCCTGCTATGTTCCCGTTCGTGCTTGAGCATATCCTGTAAGTCTTTTATATGCTCTCGCTGTACCTGAAAGACGCCAAGCTGTTCTTCTGGCTTGGTACTCATATCTCGCTTCCTTCCGAATAGAGTTTATACGCTTCCGCTTGTTTCTCGTGGGATCTCTTACAGTACGGTTTTGTGGGATCTGGATTCTTGTGGCCACACCATAGGCAATTCGGATATTGGCCTGAAGGTTTTTTCTTTGGTTTGGATATCTTACTCCTCACCCGTTTCTTCGGCATGGACCCTACACTTTTCTCACTCTGACCGTCAAGAGCTATCTTGTGCTCCATCCTGCATTCCTTGCTGTGATATTGCATATTGTTGCATCTTGAGTCATCATGGAATTTACACCCGCAACCTATGCATAGCTTATCTCTTAAAACAACCCTCTTTGCTGACGGCCGGCAACCATTCTTGCAATACTGACGATTACCCCACTGAGAATCGTCATAGAATGGACCCCCGCATGTTGGGCACGTCTTATTCCTGGATTCATCTGATACAGGGCCTGGCATACGGCAGAAGGGGCTAACACCTGATTGTGGACTCTGGCCTATCCTTGCCATTGGAGAACCGCTCAGGGCGCTCTCAAACTGTTCTATGCCTATCACAAGCCTTTGCTCCCAGGTTTCTTCATCATGACTGGATAGAGTAACCGTAATAGCACTTTCGTCATGCTCAACGCTTTTGTAGTAGAACGCGCTCATTTGGTTATTGGTTTTGTCTTCAGTACCCAGACCCAGTCGTTCTTTTCCCATCCATGGCCGCGGGCTTTGTTGATGCTGTCCCATAGCAACTGGAACTGTTCTTTTGCTGTGATCGTAGGATCATCCGAAATGAGCGGAGGTGTCTGCCACTTCTTTGTAATATCAATCCCTTCCGCTACGGCATCATCTTCGCTGATATCCTGCACGCGCTCCACCCGTACCTCGGTCACTTCAAGGTTGATCCGGCTCGCCCATCGCGGCATGTGGATGGAGGGTATCTTTTTCCCAAACCGACCAATACAATGATCCATGCAAGGATGGTCTCTGTCGTTGGTGAATAGCCTAGTGGTATTATCAGCGTAGTAAACAAAGTGATCTTTTCCGCTGACATCACATTCCCAATAGCCCCAAGTCTCCCGAACCCATAGCCGGTCGCCAACGTTGCCGTATGGGCAACGCACGTCAACACATCCTTCCTCTGAAATGCCAGTCCTATTCTTTCGGAAGATAGCAACATTACCGGCAAACCCTTTGCACTCGCAATCTATAGTGCCTTTCACAATCCTCCGCGTCTGAGTCTTTTTTCCGTCCAGCACTGCTTTGACCATATCGCCTTTGAATAATATCGGTCGCTCTTTCATCCTGCTCCTTTCGGAATGCGATGTTCTTCCAGGTCATGCTTAATCAGAAGTTTATCTTTTGGGATTATAGATTCAACGCTATGAAGGAATTCACCCCAATTGGTATCACGTTCCATGCTCTCAAATGGCTCTCCCAGCTTCTTCCCGTGGTTCAGTTTGCCAACCTTCCAGAAGTCAACGTAATCTTTTAGCTGGGTGATATAATACAACACGTTTCCGGTATGGAGAACGGGCTCAACACTCACCCACGTATATATTCCAAGATCATGAGCATTCTTGATCGTACACATCCGGTTATCTACGTGTGCTGAATTGGGCTCAAACTCTTGGCCGCCCCCGGTAATCGTCGTTCCGAACTTCCACCCATTTCTAGCCATGATGTCGAAGTCGCGTTCTGCCCTTTGGCCGCCCTTCGTGAGAATAGTTACCTTGATGTCGTATTCTTCGCATATCAGAAGAATTTCCCTCGTAACGTCATCCTCTGGCTTCACAAATGGCTGGTATAAGTCAGACGTAAAGCTGAAGAATACAGGTTCCTTCATGCCCTGTGACCGCTTACAATCAGCCTTTATTTTAGAAACAATGTCCTTCCTTGGAACAGACTCAGCATGAAAAGCCTTACGCCTGGAAGCGCCATGATGACAACGCCAATATGTCGTATCAGGGACATAACAGTACTTGCACCCATGGAGGCATCCCTTATGCGTGTTCGCCGCCCAGCCCTCTGTTCGCATGATAGGGTCATCAGCATATTCTTTTGCTGGCCCACTTGGTTTATAGAAGATATTCATCCCAATGCCCCCCGCTCAATGCTCCGACCAACAATATACCGGACGCTGTTTGCCATCACTTTCATCCCACGCTGGTCACACGCTGAGGCCAGCTCGTTCAACTCGTCACGAAGCTGAATGATCTCCTTTCTCAAGTTCACACTGATTATCCCTTCACCCCTTGCAGAAAGGAAATCCTCTCGGGGTACAAATGGACCTGGCAATGAATCGGGCATCGATCAATTACCTCCTGGCCATGTGATCCAGACGGTTGAAGTCACTTGCTTTGGACGCATAAACCTTCCTCTTCGGCAGCATCCAATAACCTTGAGCCCTACAGCTTCACCAGGTTTCGGTTCATATAGCCTTGCATCACCTTCAGGAACGCACGCTGAATCCATGTTCTTAACGCTCGGGAATTGGTGTACTCCATCGCTCGGGCCATAATGCCACTTGCCATCACGCAAGAGGATAGTCAGCAATTCACCAACGATATCGCCTTCTATGGGACTCCACTTCTCCCGGCTGTCAACGTCCAGGTATATCTTCCCATCTGCAACCTTTGCCTTGAGAATACTGACTTGGGGATAATTCCTGACTTCGTCCTTTGTGGTATGAACAACGCCCTTTGTGAAGGCTTCGCATACTTCCGGATCCTCTGCTTTCTCTTCTGCCTTTGGGAATATCTTGCTCCAGTTGACATAATCGTCATTCCAGAGGTTCATTACAGGGGTCCCGCACCCAGCCATGAACATCATTCCCGTGATAAGTGCCAGTATTGCTGTTTTTGACTTCATTCCTATTTTTCCTTTACGGTTACGCTCTTCTTCAACAGTTCAACAGTGTTCTTGAATGCCCTCTGCAACAACTCATCAGGCAACTTCAAGTCATAAACGCTTCCACTTCTGGCCATGCCGGCCATCACACAATCTGCGATATGCTCGAGGACATCAATGAGGTTCACGTCGGAAGGAATTCCATCTTCTTTGTCAATATGGTGCCTGTTTATTCTCCGGTGATTATCCCACCATAAATGTTCCTTGAACCCAGTCTTAAAGTCAGAATGGAAATGATCAAGCTCGGTAATCTTGTCGTAATCGTGTTCATCGGCTGCAACTTCAAGAAGTTCGTCAAACAGAGCGAGCGCCTGAACCACGTCTCCCATGTGACTCAGGCTGGCTTTTCTTAATTCTTCTTTATCCACTTTCGAGACATCGCATGTCCGCGTATCTGCCGTACTACTTTTCTGTATCTCAATCATCCTGCCGATCTCCTATTTTTGGGTTTCTTAGATGCTTTGCGCTTCGCCTTCTTGCCCTTCCGCTTGATGCTCTTTTTCTCTCTGACCTGGTATGTCATGCAATTAGTTTTGCTCCTTTTCTGGGGTTTCCCACCATTTCCAAAACTCTCTTGTAAGCATCTGCATTGTCTCAGCAAGGTCCTCACTGGCTTCTGCCTTCTTCTTTCCCCATCGACTACAGGTACCCAGCACCTGCATTGTATCCCTCTGTATTGCCGTTAATACATGGGTCAACTCATGGGCAACAACGTCAGGCCCAATACACGTCTTGCTCAAAAAGACAACTATATCTTTTGGGAACTTCTTTGTATCTGGATTAAATGATGTCGTGTAAGCAATGGCCGTATCCCATCCAGCGTTCCCGGGAACAGGCTTGACGGAAGGGGGAGCAAGAAGCCTCCTGATTCCCCTTCGCATACTCGATATTGACGCATAGACCTGAAAGTAGACATTGAACTGCAGTTCATCTGTATCCCCATCACAGATATCAAGGCGCTGGCTTCTCATTTCTACTCCAGGTTCAGCGTTGTCTGAGACTTGGCCTGCATCGTTCCCTCAGCCTTCACGGCGATAACCCGGAACTTGCCAGTAAGACCCGACTCCCGGAGCACCTTCAATGCCGCAGCTGTGCTGTGAACTTCTGGCTAGCCAACCAATGGCTCCATGCCATTTTCCCCTGGTACCTCAATCACAAACTTGTCTTGCTTCCTGTTCTTACCCATGACTATTCATCCTCTGTTGTTGATTTAGAAAACGGCAGTTCATCGCACTGGAAACCAGAAGCCCCAGAATGCCCACCACCACCATGACTCTTCGATATGACGCTTGTGTCAACACCCAAGTCAGAATACAGGCTCACGGTCCATTTGGAGCCATCCCAGACGTATCCAGCGCATATTGGGTACTGTTTGATCCTCTTTCCAAACCCTTGAGATCCAAAAGTGTAGAGATTCATGGCAAACGCCTTATGGCCGCCTATTTCCGTCTCGTACCCAAAGCTGGTGCAGTAGGTTTCGCACTTGCTATCTCGGTAAGACTGAATCGCAATTCCTGAATCTGAAATGGCCCTGACTGTCAGATTGTCGCCAAACAACCGAGCCCACCTCTCGTTCTGAGGATATTTCGCCCATGCCTTTGCATCCAGCCCCAGCTGAAACTCTAAGTCGCCAGTCATTTTGTGCTGCCATGTGTCGTAGTCGCTTACCAACCGAACAGCCAGGGGAACAGCTTCTCCAGGAAAGAAGTATTCCCAAGCCAGAAGGGCGCCTGACTTCCCAGGTTCAGTAAAGTCACGTTTACCCTCAAGCTTCCTGCCATAATCATAGGCTTCTGCGGTCTTGTGGTGATCGATCCATATCACGTTTTCAGTCAGATCAAGGACCTTGGACATATCTTCAGGCTTGAATGAAAAGTCAACAATAATTACAAGCTCATCAGCCGCAATCTTCCAAAAAGGGATAGCCTTATTGTAGTCCATCTCCTCAAATTCAACAGTTACGTCATCGCCCATACGCTTCTTGAGCACGCCATTTCTATCAGCTCTGGCCACAATTGCCGCCCCACATCGTCCATCATTGTCGTTATGGTGAAAACATATCATTTCTATTATCCTTTCTTTTGGTTTTCCAACCATTTATTCATCCAGTGTGGCCGTATTACCACCCTGTCTTCAGGAATATTCGCATCATACGCATGCGCTGGAGGAACCCACTTCCATCTCTTCCACGGTCGCCAGGGACTCGAAAACAGTCTCTCTCGCAACGATCGCTTGACCGCCTTTGGCATTAAGTCTGTAAATATGCTCCCCGCCGTCATCTTCTTTGCGTACCACGGTCCCCAAAGCTCTGGGATGAAAGACTTCATTTCAACCCCAATTCTCGCTTCAGTACGGATTCCCCAGCAGGAGTACACATAATCGTCTCGTTTCCCATCATAATGAATTCATCGTCTTTCATAGGCGGCAAACTCACACGTTCCTCCCAATTACACGCTTTCTTTTCCCATTTCTTGACAATCCTCGACTTATTCGATCGTGGGAACCGAATCTGCATCCGGTGAAACGTTGTCCGCCAGACAATGATCTTAGGACCCATCAAAGAAAATGCCGTATTGTTAATAAGATCACTCATTAAAACACCTTCTTCCTGCACTTCAGGCAAGCAACCTCTGTCTGCCCTACCACTAAATCCTTCTCAGGCCCAACGTCTGCACGCAATACCGTCCTATGCCCGCATTCAAGCGTCACAGCAACATATCGCACCCCGTCATGATGCGGCCGCAGCGACACAATCTTACGCATTATCCCGTCTTCCAGGTTCGTCATTCAGGCTTCTCCAGCAACCCTTCAAGATGCTCTACCCGCTCACGCCATTTCCCAGAAACAAGCTTCAGTATCTCCTGGTACGCCTCTTTACGCTGCCATTCAGGAAGCCGCGGATTGAATAACCGCTTCTCCAGCCTAGCAATATCCTTTGTAATGTCTTTGCTCATCAACTCCTCACATCAGTAATCCAGGATTCTCACGGTGCCACTTCCCGCCTAGGTCGGTCGTTCCACTTACATTCTCTGCATTCACGCCATGTTATCCATTCCAACGTCTTGGGTACCTCTACCCCCCAGAGCTCAAGAGGATAATGCCCGCACTCAGGGCACGTATAATCCTTCACAGACTGCTCTTCCAGAATCCTCCCGCACTTAATCATCTTCTCAATAATCTCAGCTTTCGTCAGGATCTTATTTTCATTACTCATTCAGGCCTTTCTTTTCTCAAGAGCCACAATTCGCTTTTCAAGGTCCTCAAGGCTTATCAGAGGATTTTCGTCTACATATTTCAAGGGTTCTCCCTTCTTGTACGACACTACCTTGATGAACCTGCACACCCTAGCAACCCCCAAAGCATCCTTCACGTAATCAAGTTCATCCTGCAATGCGTCTATCCTTCCCTGCATTTCCCTTTTTGTTCTGCCAAACATTATGACTTCTCCAATATTTAGAGAGAAAATTTTCGTCACTTCCTTGTGTCCATAAACGCACTTATGAAGACTTCCGCGACTTCCGGGCTAATCGAGTTACCCGCTCCCCGCAGTAGGCCCATTCGATTGGGAAGCCTTGGAGCCAGAGGGAAAAGCGAGGGTTGAGTCGGAATGCGTCTTTGCTTCCCGTCCCTGCATTCGTGCCAGGTTGAACGAGACCAGCAACTCGTGGAAGTTGATCCAGCCTCGTTCTCTTGCTCCCGTCCGGATTCACTCCCGTTGTACTCATCCCAGGGGTGTCCTTCCAGTCCCTTGTTGACGCTGTTGGCCAACCCGCCATCTGCGCCTGTAACGTCAAAGGCATTGTTGCTACATCCCCCTTGTCCTTCCGCTTCTGCCACGATTCCAGCTTCTCGTCCGTTGTCTTGTTCGCTCTTGGAGTCGCCCACCCACCATAGCCTTTGCCTGATTTGCGGACTCCCGACGCTCGCAGCGCACAAATCGGCACCCCCAACTCCATATCCCATTGCTTCCAGGTCAAGACGTACTCCGGAGAACCACGCCCTTCCAGCCTTACTCGCAACCTGCTCTCCAAACACGACTGAAGGCTGTTCTTGGGCAATAAGCCATCGAAAAGCGGGCCATAGGTGTCTCTCGTCCTCAACTCCTCCGCCTTTCCCCGCAATACTGAATGGCTGGCAAGGGCAAGATCCCGTCCACACTTCTCTGTCTTCCGGCCAACCAGACAATCGGAGTGCGAGAGGCCAACCACCAACGCCTGCGAAAAAGTGACATTGCGTAAATCCTTCAAGCTCTCGGGGCTCAATCGTTCTGATGTCTCGGTCATCTACTTCCCCTTCAGGTATCAACCTATCCTTTATCAATTCCCTAAGCCACTCACACGCAAACTCATCGTTGTCATTGTAGTAGTTCAAAAATATTCCTTAACCCAATATCCGTACCAAAAAAATATATGGAATCCCTCTTTATCAATACCAATTTAATTTATAAGAAAGAAATTAGTGGCTGTGGGACAACGGAAGTACCTATACTTGAGAGGCGGCCCGCCCTTTTCTCTGCGCGTGGGTCCTGGGGGGGTAGGGGTAGGGGGTCTCATTTTTTCCTCTTTGGGGGTGTAACGGATTAAGAATCCGTCTCATCTACGTCAATATCAAGGGTTTTTGGCCTTTGGTCCTGCTCTGTAGCAGTATTGTTGCAGGTTTTGGCTTGAATACTGATCGACCTGGCTGGAGGTGCATTCATGGTAAAGGCTATACCTACCTGTACATTGACATTGGCGTCCTTCTCACGGTACTTGTTTGGCTTGTTTGCTCGGACATATACCTCTAGAAGCTTGTCGCTGTATACCCTTTCCCTCTGCATGAGGACGCCCGACCGGTCGTACTTGAGTCTTTCCACACCTTCGATTGCTCTACGCCTCAACTCTGCTTCTCCCGCGTCCACTGCGATCTCAATGGCCTCATCCCAGAGCGCCTTGAACTGTTTATCGCGTTCTCGGGCGTGGTATACAGTCCGCCTGGCCAGTCCTGCTTTGGTAGCCGCCTCCGTTACGTTGCCACACTTGCAGAGCTCTTGGAGAAACCGCTTTGCCCGTGCTTGCGTGATACGTGAGCCGCCCCGAACAACCCTAACTACCATATCATTAAGGGCGTAAGTCTCTTGAGGGCGTGAGTCCTCATTTTGTTCGGAGTCGTCAGAATCGGGCAGTTGAATAGGAGGAGGAGGAGCAGTAGAGAGCTCCAGCCTAAACGGGTTGTCGGGGTTGTTTGGGAGTATGGGAGCAGGGGTATTAAGAGGGGGTATAGGAGTATCTATAGGAGTAATAGCTGTCTGGGGTATAGATGTATTGTTACTTTTATTCTCGTGGTCAAGCCTATTATGTGGGGGAGTTGGTATGCTGTCAAGGGAATTGGTTGTGGTTGAGTTTGGTTTTTCAAGGGTAAGTGGTACAGGGGCGGAAATGTGGAGACTTTTCTTTTTCTTGCGCGTGGTACGTTTTGGCTTCATCTGGGGTAAGAGTATACATGAGTTGCAGGGTAAAAGTCAAGGGCATTTTGGGGGTGATATGTGGCACAAGTGAGAAGATGGGGGCGGTTTAGTTCTTGTTTTTGATTAACTGCAAGGGTTTTGCGGGAGTTAGCGCCGGTGAGTTAAGGGCGTAAGGTGCATAAAGATAGTTTACGCCCTTAATATGTTTGATTGATAGATAATGTTTTAATTAAGTTTGTATTAAATCAATTGTGGTATAGGTATTGCTTATTTATGGGGGTATGAACGACAAAGACACAACGAAGGGGAAGAGCATGAAAGTTGAGTTGACAGAGATTGACGGTCAGTCAGTGGCCGGGGAGGGCGTGACGCTGGATATGTTGCTCGCTGATATGCGGGCCCAGAGCTGGCCAGCGCGGGCGGTGGCTACAGACGGCCAGGCCTATATTGTGGAGACTGACGGGACATCACGGAGGGCGGGAGAATGAGCAACACGCAGACATATGCAGAGATTGCCGAGAACTACGGGCTCTGGGGCGAGTACATTGATACCGGCGCGGAGATGACTGAGGCGGAATTTGATACGCTGACGGTAGATGAGCGGATTGCCATCATAGTGGAGTGTATGGGCAAAGAGCGGAGGGCGGGAGAATGAAGATCACGCGCAACAACAGAGTAATTATCGAGACTACTAATATGCGGCACGGATGCCTTGAGCAGGGCGGGGTCAGCGGTGCCGTAGACAGTTACGACCTTG
>Ga0075125_10000994_pt1 | contig 13272 bp, 13 predicted proteins | sample AntAceMetag02UKN_FD_69810 | JGI IMG/M metagenome (GOLD analysis project Ga0075125, IMG submission 69810) | Saline lake microbial communities from Ace Lake, Antarctica - Antarctic Ace Lake Metagenome 02UKN | ecosystem: Environmental > Aquatic > Non-marine Saline and Alkaline > Saline | place... | reverse complement strand
GTTGGGGTTGCAATATCTGCAACAGCAAGGTTAAGCTGAAAAGTGTTGTCAGTTGCGCCTTCCAAAACAAGCGGAGTTGCTCCAAGTAATATCGCGCCAGTCAGGTCGTAATCGCCTGTTCCAGTGTCGCCGTTATTATGTAAAAAAGCATCTTCAATGGCTGCTGCGTTGACTTCGCTATCAGCGCCAACAATTTCAACACCATTGACTTTCAATCCAGCAGCCTGAGTACCGCTATTCGTAATATCAACAAACTTATCAGCAACATCGTCTGCGACATCTAACGTCATATTTCCAGCAAACTCAACCTCCGTTGTAATAACTTTTCCAAATGTTACATCATCAGTTGATTCAACATCTTGGTTCATGGCGTATAATTCATTCGCGCCTTGACCTGTGTTAAGAGTTGTCACGCTTGAAATCGCACCGGCTCCGCTTATGTCAATGCCTGTCGAAGCAACCGAGAACTGACCGTCTGCTGTAATCGCTATATTCGCGGCTGCAGCATTATCATCAATTGATTCAATTGCTAAACCGCCGTTAGCATCCATTGTAAATTTTACATAATCATCAGCATTTGTGGACAACCGAAGTCCTTCAGCGGCCCCGACTGTATTGCTTATTAAACCGCCGTTCGTGATAGTAGTAAGGCCACTCACCGCACCAGCACCTGTGAGGTTATATCCAGTCGAAGTCACGGCGTAGGTTCCGTCAGCAGTTACAGAGATGTTTGCAGCAGCAGCGTTATCATCAATAGATTTAATAGCCATCCCACCGTTAGCGTCCAACGTGAACCCCACATAGTCGTCGGCGTTTGCCGAAAGTCTTAACGCTTCTGCTGCACCAACCAACGTATGAATTCGGCCCGTTGATTCTAAATTCTGGCCCGCCCGACCCACCGTAATATCGCCATCAGCGTCCGACACTAGAAAATTCGTTATCGCGCTATGAACCTGTTGGGTGAAAGTCACATCCACATCTTCTTGAGCTGTAACGGCATCCGTGGCCTGTGCGAAAATCGTGGCATCAGAAGTCTCAACCGTGGTATCAGTGTCATCAAAAGTTAGAGTCGGAATCGCGCCTGATATAGTAGTCGTCGAACCTAAAGACACAGCACCGTCAAAACTGGCGGTTCCATCGACCTCGATGTCGTCCTCAAAGAGTACGCCGCCAGCCGTAACACCGTGATCTGTCGTAGCTGTTCCAGCGTTGCCTATGCGAATAATCGGCGCAAGTTCCGTAGCCGTTCCGTTCACGCTACCATCAAACGAACCTGTGGTTGCAAAAAGATCGAAATACCAAGCTGCCGTTACATCCGCCGTTGTTCTAGGGCCAATCACAAGTGCAGCGTAATCCCCTTCGTCTGCCGCTTCATCATTTGTCATGACCAAGTTTGGTTGAGGAAAATCGTCAAAATCAGTCATGCCACTTACTGATTGATCTCGTAACCAAATAAATGCGCCAGTTTCATCACTTGAAGAAACCGGAATACTAAAAATCATGCGGTCGTCGCTTGTATCGTCTTCCATATATAACGTCACAAGACCGCCGAACATTAATTCGTCGTCAGTATCAATCCGAATATCATCGTAAAAATATGAGATAGAATCAAAATATGCTATACCATCAATTTCTATGTCCCCGTTGAAAATAACATCACCAGGGTCATTAACATACGATGCTGCTACGGGTGTATCGCCGAACCTAAATAACGGCCCTTCTTCATCGGCTGATACGTCAAGCACACCGTCTGCCGCGCCATTCATGGCTAAGAAATCAAAATACCAATGGTTTGTAACGTCTGATGCAGTTCGTGGCCCCATGACAACCGCTGCAAAGTCCCCTGCGTCTGCGGTTTCGTCGTTCACAAACACAAGTGTCGGTGACAAATAATTATCAAACGCGGTCATGTTGGCAGGGTCTAAATCCCTAGCCAGCCAAATTGCAGCCGTATCATTTGCAGATAACTTCTTGTCCCTGCAAACAAACAAATCGTCGCCTGTTCCGTTTGTACTCCACTTGCAAGCAAGGTCTTCGCCTGTACCAAATGTTAAATCAACATCGTCAACAAGTAAGGTGATTGGGATAGAACCATTTTCTGTCATCTGAACAACATTGCCGGAGTCATCTATATAAAAGAGTTCGGTGTCGCCAGCGTCGTCTTTAGAATAAATAAATCCGGTGTTTGCTAGGTTGGTCGGGTCGGTGGCTTGCTCGTACAAAGACCTTGGGCCAGATTCGGTAATCACACCTGGCGAACCCCCCATAACACCAGGATTAGATGTGCCATAAATCTGAGCAAAAGCAAGAGCAGGAAACAGCAAAAGTAACGCCGCAAATAATTTAATTCTCATGTCTTACCTCGCTATTGAATTTATTTCTGCATACAATTTAAATACTCCTGTCGGAGCAGTAACGCCTTGAACTTGTTGGAATATCCTGAAAAATCTTTTACCGTTTGGGTTTACTGGTATAATAACACCAGTAGTATTAGTTGACGAGGTAAATCTTCGGATTGCATCATAGTATAATAGAACCCCTCCACCAACCGAAGAAAACCCAGGCTCTCTTGGAGGATTATCGCCATCGTCTTGACGCGAATTGGGAAATGTAACGTAGATATTCAACCCATCTTCATCGCCCTTTTCGTATTCAATCGTGAGATTAAATATCTCTCCGGTAGCATTTTCTATAACATTGCCAACTGAAAGTTTGGCAACAGATACAGAGGCAAAATTACCATCGTGCAAGATTATCAACGGCCTTTTTACAACTTCCAGTAAATTGTGTTTTGACATTTTTGCCTCCTTATAAAATAACCCCACAGGCTGTAACTAAACCTTGGGGTTATTTTGCCTTTAAAAATATAGATTTATCGCTGCTGTGCCACGGTAATCTTTTTAACATTCATAGTTCTAACATCTGTGCTACCAGCAGCCATTGTAAACGTAAGGCAAAGTTCAGTCGTAGGAACGCTCGTAGTGATGGTCGCAATTTTAGAACCATCTTTCCAAAACTCAACCTTGCTAGTCCCTATAACTTTAAACCCCAAAGTGAGATAAGTTGACGCAGTAAATGTCGCCGCAGCAGCTTCAACACTTTCAACGGATGACTTAGAACAGCCACAATCAATATTGGCATCAGCATCATCCTTTCTGAAATAAATACCATCAGAAGGAGTTGCTAAGGGAAGCCCGGTATCCCTATCACATAATCCTACCATCCAATCCATCTCTGTTGCTTCACTTGCCTTAAAAATTATTTCAAAATAAAGAGTTTTTCCACTTATAGCTTGAAAAGATTCTTTTACTTTTTGCATCCCAAGGATATCATCCTCAGTACCAGTGTTGGTGAGAAGCAATACACCACCAGCTTCGTCTGCAAGAGCTTGAGTTGCTCCACCAGCCGTTTCAGTTACAACCCAATCCGCAGCAACATAATCCCAGAAATTCTCTTCAAGAACGTCAAATGGGCTACCCGGACCAAATCTAAATCCTTGCCACATAGTTTCCTGCAACGGATTATTGATGCTTTTTATTTCAACTTGATCTTCGTTTATCAAAAACGCAACCATTTTGTACCTCCAAATTACTTATGCTGGGGATTGCGGCAACCCTGCTGCATTAGTAGTTGTTGGGCCAATTATCTGAATCTGATCGCCAACCGTTGTAGCAAATGCCGAAGTGTTGGTTGACGGATTAATTACTAAAAGATTACCGTCTACCAATCCGGTTGAACTATCAATGGCGTTATCCAACGTAGCAGCACTTAAACTATCAACTAACGCACAATAGAATATCGGGTTTTTCATTACATTTGCAAAACCCAAAGAACTGTTATTTTCAATCAAAATAAATGCTTTGTCGGTGCTGCTACTAGCACATACAAAATAACAATCCTCAAATATATTATGCTTCATTCTTGCGCTACCGCCTGTACCTTTAATTCTAAGCGTAGGTCGTGCAACAGACTGCACAACCCAATCAACTCCAAATTTGCAATTCCTCCAAGTCGTCGTATCACCCCTAGCCTCAACATCAGCTACACCAGTTTCGTCAAGGTCAGAAAACTTAGCAAATTGACAATTGGTATATACGTTGTTTTCTCCTGCATCCCAAAGCGCCGCTACGCTATTACCATGCGTTCCAGCGTTTGTGATGTAAAGATTGCTAAACGTGTTGCCATAACCAGTTACTTTTATGGTAGCTGCATTGTCAGCAGCATTACCAACCGATGACAATTGAATCTCAGGCTGCATATCAACAGCACCAAAAGTTCCGCAACCAACAACATGAATTCTGTTTTTTGTCCAAGTAAGCATTTCAGACAACTGCGAATTTTCTGAACCGCCATTTATTAATACAACATCATTGTTGTTGGTCGTTGCTTTTTCGTGAACCTTGCTTAAAGTTTTTAACGCTTTATCTCTGCTTTTCCCATTGTTACCATCAAGACCATTGGTAAAATCTACAAACCAATAATCGCCAAACATAATTGGAACTCCACCACCACCACCTATAACGGGAAGTCCAAGACTCGTAACGCCATTTGGATAATTTGTGAAACCCATGATAAACCTCCGATTTAGGAACACCCTTTATGGATGCTTGGGAGAATTTCACCCCCACTTACCCTCAGTTAATTAAGCTCCGGCGTTTCCTGTCCAACCCCTCCAGTTTGAATATCCCTTGTCGTACCGACTGTGCGCGTAAATCTCCCAAGCCAACGCTCGCTTATCATAATCAGAATCAGTTTCAAGACCCTGACGAGTCATAAACATGACGTTATGATACATCTTATCCGTAGCCATGAAATACGCCGTGGTGGAATCAAGATAATTCCAAAACCCACCAGGAAGCAATTTCAAACTTTCGTAAACCGTGTTTATTGCGTTGTTCGCATCTTCAGGATTATACATTGACTTGACGATTTCCGCGCCAATATCCTGCAAATCCTGCGGCAATACAAGCCAAGCCGCCTGCTGCTTAATAAACTGGCCCTGTTCGTTTACCGTGTCCTGATTGATATTGCGAAGTTCACGAAATGACGTTATCGAAAGTTCCGCTGCAGTTGCCAGGTTGATGCCGAGAGCGCCGTCGCCATTCTCAAGAGGATGAGAAGCAGAAAACAACGGAACTCCGTCATAACCGTTAGTCGTGAAACCATTGTCCAGAATCGAAGCAGCGTCATACTCCTTGATCTCATAATGCCCTTTAGCGAAAGAACGAGTAGCCCTTTCAATAAAGTTGAACTTGCCATCATCTACCATCTCTTTCGAAATGCGATAACCAGTCGCAAACGTGTCAGACTTATACGTTTTGGCGTATCCAGACTTGAGTGACTGAAACTGCATCGGGCTATTCTCAGGTTTACGAACCGGGTTCCTCAAACCAGAGATAGTCGTAGTCTGGTAGATATCCGTAGTCATCGACTCTTCGTTACAAAGAAGAGGAATCATGGACGGATGACTTTCCTGATCTGCCAAAATTACAGCTTCCAATTCAGGCAATTTGGTTGTTCCAAAAAAATCTGAAAAATTCGCCCTGATATTCGTTGCCATTACAATCCTCCGTTTCTATAAATTATCCAGCTAAACCAGCACCCTTCGTCACGCCTGCATTAGCCATGCACTCAAGAACAACATTTGTGCCAAGAGCATTGCCATCAGGGTCGCCCTTGACAGCGTGAACACGCAAAATTTTGATTGGCAACGTAGCCGATGAACTACCACCTGTACTCTCAATTTCCATTGCAGACATCCCAGTGGTCGTACTGCCAGCCGTCGGTAAAATGTCATATGAAAGTTCAAAATCATCTTGGATATTAATATCGTCTTCGTTAGCCTGCGCTTTCATAAGAAGTCCTTCAAGCGGATAATATGTGATTTTCCCTTCTGACCCGCCAGACTCCGCAGCCTTATAATGAGCAGCAACACCTATCAAGGTTATTGAAGTCGCCTGCGCTGGATGAATATAACCGTCAGTTCTACGTTCGAGAAGATCGTTTTCAAACATGGCATCATGCGTAGCCGCCGTAAGACCTTCTTCAACAGCAAGCGGCGAACCATTCTGATACCGCAAAGGAACAAACCCCATCGGATAATCTCTGTTTGCCATTTTTTACCTCCCTTTAAATAACCGTTTCTTTTTCAGTTTCTTCTTTTTTTGCTGTATCAACAAATTTTTCTTCATGCTCTTCATGCACAGCAAATGCTTCAAAATCTTTCGCTATGTTAGGGTTTTGTTCAATCAGGCTAGTCAAATTTACATTGCCTCTTATAACTGCCCTTTCAAGTTCCCTTTGCTCATATTCTTCTTTGGGAATATAAGCTAAAACCATTTCGTTCCTATGCAAAAAATTGTCAACGCCTTTATAGAAATTCTCTTTAACACTTTTTTCTTCAACTGTTTCATCAACTTCAAAAAGGCGATAACCTTCAGGATGATAATAACCGTTCTTTTCAAGCCTCGGTTTATTTACAAACACAAAATGTTTATCCGGGTGAGCATCGAGAATTACTTGAGGAATTTTCAATATCCTTCGTCGCTCCATATGCCGCTTAAAAATCTCTTCTGTAATCTTATCACCAACCTTTTTCGCCCCGATCTGCGTGGGTGTCAAAGTATTGGCAGCGCGGTGACGAAGAACAATTTCTTTAACGCTTTCCATATATGCCTCCATTGTCTGTTTTTAATTCAAAAGTGTCAAGAAAAAAACTTTTATTTTACAAGACCCTTGTTAGCCTTTGCTTGAATCTCCTTTAACTTTTCAGCAAACTTCTCAGGATTAACCCCGAAACTTTTAGCGAAATTCTTTTGCTTATCAGTAACTTTATCCGAGTCTTTAGCTGTGCCTGAACCACCAGAGTTTATATTATTTACAGAATTGCTTGCAAGAATCTGCTCTTTAGTAAGAGCCTGGATTCCTAGTTCCTGCGCCGCCAATTTGATAGCATTGCCAGCAGCCTTCGGGTCTTCCTTCCTTACCTTCTCGTCCATCTCGTTATAAAGTTCTTGGCTTTTCTTGCAAAGTTTCGAGGCCGGATTGAGAGCGTCAGGATATCGAGAAATAACTACTGTGTTGTATGTATCTCTTTTTTCTTTGTAAGAAAACTTTCCGTCCAAATCGCCTAACACTTCTTTCTTGACATTTGATACTGACTTGCCAGTTATCTTGCTAATCAAGCTCAACAACGCCTTGGCCTGCTTTTCGTCTTCAATGCCAAGACTTTCCAGTTCGTCTTTAAATTCCGAAAAAACCTCGCCACTTAAATCAACACTAGCTTTGACAGGCTCTTCTTGCTTTGGAATTGTAGCAGCTATTGTTTCCTTTACAACATTTCTTATAGTGTCATTCTGTTCATTCTGGTTGTTCTTCAGCGTTTCCTGAAGTTGCTCAATTGTCATGCTCTTGTTCCCGTTATCATTCTCATTACCTTCTTCTTTTTTTTCGTCTGTCATTTGATACCTCCTTAAAGTTGATATTATTTGCCAGCATTTTTCTTAGCCGAACTAAACGAGCCAGGCTTCTTCTTAAACCTCGGATGCTCAGCCATGCCAGACTTCTTGCTAAACAAGTTCGACTTCTTACCACTGTTAATCTTTTTTACCTTTGCCATCTCAAACCTCCGATTTTAGTTTCATCTTGTTTAAATAACGCTTAATTGCGTTATCCCTGTAATCCTTGAAAAACTTCGATTGATAATATCTGCCCTTATTAAACGCCATCTTACAAGCAAATTCGTCAGTCTTAATCAAGTCGCCTGGGTCGTCAAAAGCCTCGTTTAACCTGTTTGCTATTTCCAACGCTTCCAACTCCAAATACTTCTTAAACATTGGAGTGTTGATTAACGACAAACTAACCTTTGCAAGCTGTTCGTCACGGTCGTTCAAAACTATACTATTGATTTTTTCATTCTTTGCTACGCTTTCATGTTCTTTTCTTGCATCTTTCACTACCGTTTCCATTCGTTCGGCGAAAGTTGTAGAACGCTCCTTATCACTCATTGACTTCCCCCTTACCCTGGCTGGCCTCTAAGCCTTGTTTAGCCGTTGGCGATTGGTTATCTCCCATAGGATTCTGTAAATTCGTAGGTTGTTTAGTAGCTTCCTCAAACCTCTGATGCTTTTCTATTACACTCTTCAAGATTTCCATAGCACCTTTAGCAACAATCCCCTGACTAGCTTCTAATTGCGCTCTATCAGAATTCAACAATCCGTTATATCTCTCTAACTTGGCTGCCCGTTCAGGGTCTTGTATCGAAATAGGCGGCGGTAATCCCTGCATTATCATTTGTAATTCTATCGCCATCGGCAACGCTGACGAAGGCCCAGGACGTCTTATGAATTTCTCAGGTCGCATCGCATTAAACGGTCTTAAAGCGTTTGCATTAATCTCGTAAACCTCGTTTGGCGTAACAACGCCAGTTTCAAGGTTAATCTTCGATAGCAATAATTGAGCAATTGCCATGGCATCTTGCTTGTCTCCCTGCTTATTCATAGCGTCTGAATTAGCGTACAATCCAAAATGCACTCTAGTTCTTAACTCTTCCTTGCTTAAATCGGCCCTGACCAACTGGCCCTCTTCGCCAGTCATCGGTATTCCGCCTGCGCCTGTTACAGTGAATTTCATTCTGTCATTCATGCGATCGACATAATCCATATACAACCCTTCAAACATCTCAGATATGCAAATCTTGGCCCGCTTGATTACTACATCATGAACAGTGTTCGCTTTAGCGCCAAGGGCTTGCACACCTGAAGTCGATCTCAGAGGCCCGACCTTTTCTCCAACCTGACCGACGGTGTTCGGGCCAATCGCCGTTAATTGCTGCGCCATGCTGGAAACCAGCCCTATCACTGGCTGGCTCCAATTGGGGTTTATCGCCCAATGGTAAAAGTTCAAGTCGGTTTGAGGATTATCCATGGGAATTCCAAGACCAGGAAAAACCTTTACATCCTGCGGGTCAAAAGTTGAATTCGCCCTAAAACCAAACATAGGATTGTTTGCTAGTGTTCCAGCATCAATCGACTGATTGATTAAAACGTCTATACAATCGTTCATATTATACATGGTCTGCACCATACCACGACCAATAGATCGCCTTGGTCGCCTGAATAAATGCGCCATATGCAAAGGAATTTTGCCGTTCGCAGTGATTCTGTCAAGATACGTCCACCGGGCCAGCAAGTTCTGGTTCGGCCTTACAAAATATTGTATTCTGTCTGGCATACCATATTTATTTTTCTTATCTAATGATACAGTGTCGTAAATACAATAAAACTCCCAACTGTCAGCGGTGTTGCCGGTGTTTATGCCAGTTTGATAATCCTTGGCCTGCCTAATTCTGGTATGCCTTGTGTTGATGGCAGTGTTTGCAACAGAATCAGGAGGAGCGTCCAAGACTTCTTCAACTACGTCAGCATCGAAATACTCGGAATCTTTGAACTTCACAAGTTGTGACCTTGTGAAATAACAAACTTTCGCAACTGTTTCATGCTCGTTAAGATCGGTTGCGTCAATAACACTGCCTTTGAACAGTATATACATCGGGTCTTCAGGAAATACGGTAGGGCCATTGAATACAGTTCTAATCATATCCTTTTCAACATACGGCTTGATAGAAGCGTTAGCAATTTCAGAAAATTCTTTGGCTTCAGTATCCTCTAACAATCTGTTTAAACTCTTAGCTTGTTCAAGAAATTCAGGATTTTCTTCTACTGTCTTAAACTTTCTCTGCAATGTATCCCAACCACGATTGAAAATTCCAACGCCTTCAGTAACTAAATCCCAAGCCCAATCGTCAACAGATAAATAAATTCCTTTGTGATAATTCACTTGCCGTTCTAAAATGTATTTCATGGCAAGTTCTATTTTCTGCACTCTTTCAACGTCTATATTTTCTTGCGGGTCAACATAAAACCATGGCCTGTAAAAAAAGACAGCCTGCATAATCAAAGCATGAAGCGCAGTACACTGTATCTCTGTTAATGGAAGTCTCAAATTAGAACTCGACTCCCATAATCCCTTTCTCGCGGAACTCGAATAATCATCCCAACCTAAATAGTATAACTCTCGCTTGCGAACCCATTCAATTCTATCCATTTCAAACTGGCCTACCTTCTCTATGCCGCGCTCAACTAGCATTTCGTCGTCAACCGCTTGTTGAGGTATTCGCAAATAAGGACTTACCGGGATTTGATATCTGTCAACCATGGATTGCATCCTTTCTAGTGTAAGCGCCATTATACGTTTTTATAAGCGCGCTTTGCCCAGGTGTTATAAATTCTGGAGCAATTGATTCTATATATCTCGAAGGGTCAATGAAATCGTCAAACTTTTTAATAGGTTTTTTTTCAGCAACTATTTTGTCGGGCCATTGGTAATGCAATAAGTCGTGTTTATAGTTAGGAACTTTATCCTTAAACAAATATTCAGTCGGGCCTTTATAGCCAGTTCTGTTCACTACACGAAACAAATCTTTCAACTTGGCTATGCCTGGGAACAACCAATTTTTCTTGTTCGCCATTTCAGGCATTACAGTTTCCCCAGCGTCTGTAAGAGATTTGCAAAGTTCGTCCTTTTGATTAATTTTGAACATCATATCATCTACATTTAAAGATGTATCTGAAATTGACCGTATAAGCCTTGCGCCAGTTTTCCTAATTTTCTTACGCTTCTCAACAATAGCTTTACCAAAATCGTAAATACCACCATCAAACTTCAATTCATCAATAGCAAAACGAAAACCATCTTCATGTATAGCTTTCCATAAAGCACAATTCGGTTTTGAAGTGTGCGGGTCAATGCCTTCGTAAACTACAAAATGATCGTCTATTTCAAATGAATCAATGTCAGAATATTCAGGACTGTAAGTATCAATGACAAGGCCCATAAGTCTAGCAAACTTACCTTCAAACCTTATTTCACGCTCTTCAGGTGTGAGTTCGTCAAGAAACAATTCAAGCGATTCCATATTGATGTGAGGATTCTGGTCAGACGAACCAGAAAAACATTCGATATATTTCTTTTCGCCTGATACACCAGGCATCCACAGTTCGTCATATATCCAAGGCTCTCTCAATGGAGTCATAGAAAACCAAACATAACCTCCAAAATCAACAAGACCTCGCATATTGGCTATGTATAAGTCGCGTGACGGAGGCTCGTCAAACCCAACATAATGCCAGTTTGAACCCTCTGCTTTCATTGTTTCTTGGTCGTAAGACCCAATTTTTATTATACTGCCGTTTGCAAAATTTACTCCGTTCAATTGGCCCTGCTGGTTGTAAACAAACGGTCGCTTCATCGCTAATGCAGAATGGGGAATCCATTCTAAAAACTTGGGATGAAATGTTTCCATAACTGTCGGAAACGAAACAGCATACAACTTACCCTTGTTTGGAATAGGTATCTTTTTGTAAGGATGAATACCAAGCGCAATCCAAATAGCTTCCAAAACAGAAGCAGTCGTTTTTCCTATTCGGTTTCCACCACAGAAAAGGCGAATCTTTTTGTCAGACCTGTGAAATTTGTCTTGAATTTCGTGCGGTACATATAACGCTAACTTGTCGTCATCGTATGCTCGCTCTTGCTCCGAACATAATTTGACTAGGTTCACTAAATCCTTGTGCGTTAATTTGTCGAGATTCAAATTAAGCCTCGTTTACTATCTTGAATTCCTTGTGCAACCATGGAGTATTCGCCCAATCGCTCGGATGAATGGAAAGCCAAACCAAACCATCGCTTCGTAAATCCTTAGTAGCCAACTCATAAAGACTCTTGCTGGGTAGCATATCAAAAGCTACAAAATTGTATCTTGTGTATAAATTGGGCTTGCCTTCACAACCAAGCTCTATAATGCTGCCGTTTGAAAACTTTATGGTGTTTAAAACTCCCTCAGTAACTCCAAAAGGGTCAACCTTATCCATTATGTTCGATGTAATGGTTTCCTCTAATTCCTTCTGAAGAAAACCGTCGTTGTTGAAAAGCAAGCCGAGTATAGGCGTTTCTATGGAAGCAGACGACATACCCACAGAAAGATAAATTGACTCGATAGCCGTTGCCTTCGTCTTTCCACAGCCCTTCGGAAGTAATAACACCCGCCTGGATTCAGTCGATAAATGAAACAAACGCTGCGGTGGTAATGGTTTATATTTTTTACACTTCATCAGATTTCTCCTTGGGTTTAAGGTCTTTTTTAGGTTCGACTTCTACTACCTCCGCATCTATGGCCTCCGGTGGCGTCAAAAGCCGTTCAAGATCAAAGTCGGGATTCAATCGCTGTAGATTTTCTAGCTTCGATCTCAAAACTGCCATCAGTTGCTCGCTAGGCATCTTCTCAAAATGTATGTCGTGCTGAATCCGCTGTATCGGGCCGTGACCAGCCTGACCAAGTAAAAACGTGGCAGCTTGTAACTTCGTCTGGTCTGCGGCTGCCTCATGTGCCAATTCAATGACCTTGTACTGTACCGAAGGTACTGCCGCCGCCTTCATGCCTTCTACATCCCCCTCCTTTAACTTCTGCAATACCCGGCTGCGCCAATCATACGCGCAAGTCATGTCCTCGCTGTATTCAGAATTGCTCCACTTTTCAATGACATCTGTTACCTTTATCAACTTGTCCTTCAAGTCTGACATTTCAAAATTATACGACCTATCATTATAAAGTCAATGGTAGGAAAAGGTAAATAAAATCAAGCTGTTAGAATGGTAGGTTTGTAACTACTTGAAATATATATACAATGTTGTAGGGGTGCAAGGTGGGGGGGGTGGGCGACCCGGGAGCGGTAGGGATTAAGGGTATATTGCGTCCAGCGTCCGACCCCTTCGGCGGCTCTAGCTTATTCCATTACATTGTCTATATAACCCGCATAGTTAGCACACAACAGTTAAAGCATAGCTTGAACACTAGGCCAACCATACCACAATTAGAATGACACTATTGATATTATAACACACGATATGCAGTGATTATACGACACCCAAACACTGTTATTGCCCAAGTGTCCTTACATATCAACGAGTTACCCAACGTCGTATAATCACGCAAGCGAATAACACAATGATAACATTGACTTAGATATCTGCTATTTGGATTTGCTCGACGTTATACGACGTAGGGGTCTAGAGTGATAGTATTGATAGTATATGGCTCTAACACATTACAAACGCGATTGCGACGATTTCATCAATGATTTCAAGGGTAGGGAAAAGTGGTGGGTTAAAAGTGGTCTAAAATACTATAAATACTATACGTTAGCGCGTGGAATA
>Ga0075125_10000990_pt1 | contig 13331 bp, 13 predicted proteins | sample AntAceMetag02UKN_FD_69810 | JGI IMG/M metagenome (GOLD analysis project Ga0075125, IMG submission 69810) | Saline lake microbial communities from Ace Lake, Antarctica - Antarctic Ace Lake Metagenome 02UKN | ecosystem: Environmental > Aquatic > Non-marine Saline and Alkaline > Saline | place... | reverse complement strand
GCTCTAGTGCTCGCTGTCTTAATTTATTTTCTTCGCCTTGCTTAGCATTGACAACATCGGAAAAACCCTTGGTTATTCCACCTAGAAAATTTTGAAATCCTTGTTGTTTCTGGGCTTCGTCTTGCTCGTCTGCAAACTTCATTCCAGAAAAAGGACTTCCCGCTAGTCTTGCCATTTTTATCTCCTAAATAATCCTGATAAACCTTGACCAAATCCAGAACCAGCCTGTCCACCTGCTTGGCTACCGGCAGCCGCTCCTCCTGGACCACCAAACATGCCGCCGGCTATTCCACCAGCTCCGGCACCACCCATACCAAACAGCATTGGTGCTAATCCGCTTGTCGCTGCTTTTCCTGGCATTCCATAAGCCTGCCGTTGCTCTCCTGGTCGTGCCAATATGTTCCCAGCCCCACCGATTAACTGTTGTTGTCTTGCCATTGCCTGATCAGCCAGTTGATTTCTCAATAGTGGTGCCTGTGCTCGAATATCTCCTAACTGTTGCCCTGTTTTTCTTTTTGCGCCAATTAGGGCAGATAAGCCAATAGATGAGCGACCCATGCCACTTCTGGCAATTTGTGACCGTATATTTCTAGCAGCGTCTTCACCCACACCCCTGACGCTTCTTTCTTGTGCCCCTAAAATATCGCTCGCGCTTGCTCTTGGTGCATTCATGGATTTCATTAACGAAGATAAGCCTTGTCGCTGGGCACCCCTAGCGGCTTCCTGTGTTCGCTTAGTGTCGGGATCAACTTCCAACGTCTGCATTGTTGGATCTTCTGCTTTATGTCCAAAGAGTGCGCCACTTACTTTTTTCCATTGTCTAGTGAAACCCATAATTACCCCTATTCGTCCAATGCGCCTGCCAGAGGGACGTCAAACTGAATTATTAAACCATCTTCGTCGGTAAGGTCTGTGCCTTGCGCTGGTGCTATTTCAGAAGCACTTGCAGCCGCTTTCCCTACGTAAATTCTATCCTTGTGCGACTTATTGACATAAGCCAAAAAGCTATAGCCGGCAGTATTGAAATCAGTTGTACCACTAATTCTGGTAGCTATTCCAACGGCGGAAGTTGAGGCTGATACTGCTAAAATACCAAGCCTATTGACGTCTATATAGTCTTCACTCAACGTTACATATAGATCACTGGCGGCTGTGCTTGCTGACTTTATAGCAACTTGGCCGATTAGCCTATCTGCAACCTTATACATATAACCAGAGTTAGTTCCAAGCCCAAATCCAGAGCTAAGTGTAAATAAATAATTTGAAGTGTCTACAACATCGAACTTAAAGCCAGTCTCGTTCCATTGCTGCAAACTTGTGAAAAGAATATCACTTGACGCATTATTGTAAAATTTAGCTAGTGCCCTATTGCCGCTAACGTCGTACCCATCACCATTTGGGGCCGTCACTGATATTAGTAAATCTAAGGTTGACCCTGTAGAACCTGTTTTTGCATATAAATAATATGATGTGCTTGCCGCTTCCGCTGAGCAGTCAGTACACAACCATGTTGCTGTGCTACTTGCGGAAGAAACGTCGCTGCCGTTTACTGATATTTTACACTTACTTACCGCCAATGTGTTGGCATCGTGAATTTCAACCTTACAACCTATTTTGGGAGCATTTACGATGGTGGAAAAATCAGACGACGATAAGCTCGACTTTTCAAGCGTCCCATCTGTAATGCACCCGCCGTCTGCCGAATTAATTGCCGTGTAGCTAGTATTTAAATCTGCATTATACTTTGTCGAGGTCAATACTGTATTTGCAACATTGTTTGTGCGACTAATTGATGTGCAAGTCCCAGCGTTTGCGCTAGAAATTAAGAAGAGTGTCAAAATAGTTATTATTAAATTCATTACTTATTCCTGTTTTTATTTTTATTATAGTCTAACTGATAAGATATTAGTTGCATATCGGCATCTAGTGTATTTTGATAAAATCCTAAAGATAAACATTCGCCAGTCCGGTTAATGTCTGTCCTGTCCGTTACTGGCATTCTCCCTTCTGCAAGCAGCCCCACATCTAATAGTGATATATCTAAAATAAAGCTATTTTCTCCAGTTGGGTCAAAATTTAACGTATTGCTATTATGTTCGCTTGTAATAAAATTTATATACCCCCTAATTATTACATCTTGAATGCTTGAAACCCCACGCATAACTAATTCCCTAAAGTTATATGTGGCATCGTAATCCTTCCCGACAATCCACGTAGTATACGCGTAAGTTTCCATAGATATTGCCGTCCCACTAGTATCAACATCGTTTTTACTTTCCAGTATTGAATGGCTGTGTAAAAACCCATTAGATGAACCATATAATACAATTTTATTACCGTCCGCATCTTCTGCAATACATGAGCATGTGCAATTAACGCTAAAATTATAAACCTTAAACCCGCCAGAGCTAGAAAACTCGTAAACATAGGCTTTCTTGAAATCAGTAGAAACACCCTCGGCAACCCATGTTATATATTGGTCTAACGGTGGGTAAAAAACTGAATGGCTGTTTTCAAGCTGCGTTTTCGCAACCTCATATTCATATCCGTATGAAGTGAAAATATCGTCTATATCTCCATTTCCTAGAGTTAATGGGTTGTTTTTATCATCCTCTATTAGAGAGCCATTAACAATAACTCTCCAGCCCCTTTCTGATAAAAAGAAAACGTTCCCAGAAGATTTTACGATTATTGTATCGTGAGAAACGCAACCTATGCCCGGGTCAACCATAACTTTCCTGGCAAAACCGCCCTTCTCGGAATAAACCTCTATTGAAGATTTTTTAAAAATACATAGGTAAGGCTCCATGCTACCGTCAGAATAAAAGCCTGTAGCGAGTCCAGTTATTTTTCCGTTACCCTCACCATATAAAACCAGATTAGTGTCACCGTCATCATCAAAAGCGTCTGGTAGATCTTGCTCTGAAAAGAAAACATCATTTGGGTATGTTTCATTCCCAGCATAAACAAGTTTTCTATTAAACGTAGTTAGGTACTTGCCGCCTCCAGCCTTGGGGGGTGCATTGACGATAGGTGGCACCTGAGAGCTTGAGACTTCTGCGTAAACATACGCCCTTATAGTTCCAAGATCTACCTCGCCGCTATAGTAGTATAGGCCGGTGCCTTTACTCATATAAATCCTAACCTTGTCAACGGCCTTATTGGCGGCACTAATAGGAATTCCAGATATTTTCAGAGCAAGATTTGCCGCGCCAAGCGTACAAGATTCTGCCGAACTAGCATTTGTTTCAAACCCTGTTCCACTTGCGTAAAATGTTAGTTTTATTCCATAAGTTTCTGCCGCAAGTGAGCCGCCAACCCAAACATCAACGCCAAAACCAGATGGGGCAACCTGTCCTAATTGTGTAAAAATTGCTCCATCGTATGAAAACAATCCATCACCCTCAATGACAGAGATATGCCTATCGTTCAAAGTTATGGCCCTGTGTTTTGTTGTTGAGGTTAGACCACTTTTCAATAAAGTATGTTGGCCTGCCACTGCAACACTATAAATATTTTCTCCGGCCTTAGCCAGAACGCTTCTCGCACTATTAGACTTTTCATAATAAGAGGTTGATAAGACAGAGCTTGGTAAAGCTACACCATTGTATCTGCTCGCACCGTTGCGTTTTATTAGGCGGTCTTGCCCAGAATAAACGTTTCTACAATCTCTTAACTTGTTTTCTGTTTCATTTATTCGATAAGATACGGCAAGATTAAACTTTTGTACTTTTAATGATGCCCGATTGTTCAGTGCCATGGGCCTTCCTTAGTTTAATATCCAGCCGTCATTGCTTCCCATTACATCGCGTACTTGTGATGATGTTTTTATAACCCTTCCGGCCCTTGAAATATAGTCTTTTAATAAGCCATCGTATTTGCTAAATTTTCCATCCTGTCCATCTCTGTCCTTATATTCGTAACCCTTCCAGATTATGCCAGCTTTTAAAATTTCTTTTAAGTTTGACGGCATTGACGGTTGACTGTCTGTACTATCGAAAAGATTTGGAGGATTTTGAAAATAATAAAAATTCAATTCTAAACTTGATGATAATTTTGGATAAATTGCGATTCTATCTTCGTCAACACTGCCCCAACATTCTGGAGTACCCTCACCCCACGCGCCTCTAAACATGAAACGCAACTGATCAAGTGCCTTATACTCTAAGTAATTAGCCGCGCCACTTTCTACCCATGGGCTACCGTCAATTTTTTGAATAAAACTATAGTCTGGAGCTTCTCTTGTCGAGTCAACATCGGCAGTAATGGTTGCAGTTAGTGTTGTGTTGTCGCTAATCGTCCCATAATAGTAATAATTACCATCATCTTTTTTTAGATAAATGTTTCTATGAGTTACTAGACTTTCGTCCGATATTGGAACGGCTGTTAAATTTATAGTATTGTTTGCAGCCGTGGCAGTTACAGCCGTTGAGGCTGTCCCTGCTCTGGATTCCGCCTTTGATATACTCTCATAAAATGTAATTAAAACTTTGTAAACGCTATCCTCTACCAATGAGCCGCCACTTGCAATCGTTGCCGTTGGTGCTCCTGGTGCATCCATGAACAGATTATGCTCATCGGTACTTATAGCAAGGTATTTTTTTCCCCTTCTTCGCAAATGGGGCCAACTAAATCTGCTGGCCCAATCGTTTTGAATCTCATTAAGATAGTCAAGAATATTTGCCCTAAAGGCCGTATTTCCTGACTCGCTTAAGTCCTTCGCGAATTGAGTTATTAAATCGTATGAATTCCAGCCCATTAAATGCCTATTACTTCAACAATTCCCTCATCGTCGGAAGTTACAGAGTCGACGTAGACATCTCCGGCATCATCTTCTACATTAGAAGCACTTGCAGAATTCTTGTAAACTATTCCGTGCTTGTCGCTTGTGTTTGGAATATATTTAGCACTTAAAACGTTGTTAAGTCCTGTTGTAATTTTCCCACCTGTTACACCGTCAAAGTCAACTTTAAAAATATAAAGCCACGCGCCGCCAATGTTTAGTAGTGGTTCTTGTCTTTCATAAGTAAATGCCATTTTTCGCTCCTATAGATTTGTGAAATGCAAAATGATAATATAATTATCGTAGTAATTGCCCCGATGTGTAAAGGAAAACCAACCGTAAAAACCAAAGCAAATGTTAAAAAGAAAGCATGAAAAATATAGTGTGTAGCACAAGAAAGCATGTAAAACATAATCAACAATAGAGACAACAGCAAAAAACCACCGACAAAATACGTTTCAACAAAATCATTATGTGTACTTCTGAACAGTCCGCGCTTCTTTCCTTTCTGGAATATCCTCGCATAGTTTGGGGCAAAATATCCCAAACCTTTTCCGAAGATTTGTTGATCGTTCCATTTAATTGTGTTTTTCCAGACTTCAACCCTTCCTGTTCCGGCCATATAACCACTAAACTCATCGAAATATAACGGAGCCGATAGACAAGCCACTAGAACCGACCATATTAGGACAAAACGCGCCATTTTAAGCCTTGCCATTGAAAATATGACCAATGACCCCAACATGGGAAGAAGTGCGCTAGCTGAGCTTATTTTGTAAGCTGCAAGTAAGGGCAATATTGTAAAAAACGCCCACTTTCTTCTAAGTAAAACAGGGAAGCAAACTGCCATTAGAATTCCACTAGTCATTTTATTATGTAGGGGTCCTTGCAGTTCTGACATATTGCCAATCATGCCAGCCCCCTGAATATTTGCCAAAAACTTATAGGGATAAAAACCAAAAAAACTCTCCAAAAAGAACCAAATACTGACAATTATTGACAGTAATGCAATAAAATTTAAGATTATTTTAATATCAGTTATGCACCTGTAAGCCTGTATTAACATTATACACCCACAACAAATGCAAAAATACTGCCTTATTACTAGGTTTGAAGCCATAAAATACTGATTAAAAAATAGCAATATTAAAGTAGTGCCAATTATTAACTTTAGGCTCATTGGTAATTTTCTTTTGATTGTTAAAAATAGCGACAAAACGGCGAAAAAATTAAAGATTAGAGATTTATATAATAGTGGGTCAATTACTATTGGGTCAAACTGAACAAAAAAAGGGGTTGCCATTAAGACAACCCCGAAGAAGTCGTTATTCATTACAGGTCTAAGATTGCCTCAATCGCACCAAGCGTGGAAGAAGCGTCCAAAAATTGCCCTACAGGTGACTGATAAGCACTGATACTGCCAGAAGCAGTTGCAGTTGAATATCCGGCAGTTGCAGAACCAGCAAAAACTTGCTCGCCAGCGACGGCAGTTGTTGCGGCGTCAAAAAGCAATACATCAGTAAAGCCTCTGATTTGACATTTTCCGTACCCCTTCGCAGCTATCGCTTCGGCCACCATGCAATATGGCTTTTGAGCTGTAGCAGAAGCCGTCATAGTAGTTACCGCAATTCCATCATCAGATGAAACGCTTGCAATTACTAAAGTTCCGGCTGCAATTGCCAGTGCGCTATAAACTTTTATAAAAAGCTGCGATTGTGCAGCAACAGCACCTTTAGAATCATACATATTGTCTTGATTAATGCCCTGATAGGCATAAGACATGGTAACAAAACAGAGAGTTATTAACGTGATAAATAATTTCATTATATCCTCCTAAGATTATGAGTTTACTTTAATGTCTTCTAGTGAAAAGTTTGATCTTCTAGAACCACAAACAAGGTTTCCAGACCAGAACAATTTTTTCAACATAGAGTCAGAAGTCTCAAGAGATTCGTGTGAAACAACTTTAAGATTTCTTTTCCGGTGGACAACAAGATACGTGTTCTTTTCATCAACGCCATAAATTTTTTGAGCTGGCATATGACTATCTATAATTAATGGTCGTCCTTCATACTCTAAAACTCCCTTAAATCCTAGTTTTCCCATTTCTTCATTAACAATTTTCTGCGTTGCTAGGAAGTTAGAGTTAACTTGATCGTGGACGTTTTGACGCATATACATTGCACTAACGCCATCTTCGTCAAATTGAGCTTGTCCTAATGCCTGAGAAAGCAAAGGAAGGGTTACAGGTCTGTCGGTTGTGTTGTCCAAAATTTGAGCAATCCAAGTTGCAACGTCTGCAACAGCTATTCCACCATAAGTAGTAGAGTCTGACATTAGAGCTTGCAAGCCAGTAATATCAAGACTAGAGTTTCCAGTTCCATCAGAAAAGATACCATCAGCTAGATTTTCTTTCATTAATCTTTCTGTAATTTTTGCTTTCTGAGCAACAAGGTCCAAAATACCTTCTGGAGTGCCGTTTAAGTCAATATCAACTTGATACAATCTAAGACTTTCGTAATAATGTTTCCAAGCATATTCTGCGGCCGTAATGTTTTCATTTGCAGAAATGTCAAGATCAGTCTTACCGTTAAAAGATCCGCCGCTTCCGTTTTCGCTTGATACGATAGGTGCAGTTATCTTTGTTCCACCTGATTTCAACTGTAAAAAACCTTTACGGTTAAAACGCTTAAGCACTTTATTAGTGTTAAGGATATTGAAAACTAGCTTCGGCATGATAAGTTTGTTCGTTAGAGCTTCTAGTTGCGTAAATGGATTTGTCATTTATGACTCCTAATTTTATTGTTTAAGTAATCCGACCGCATAGTTTGCAATATCGCCATAATCAGCGAATTCACTATGGTTAATCGGTTGTTTCGTCTTGCTGCTAAGCCCTTTTAGACTTGCTGCCTTCCTGTTCTTCGCGGCATTCCTAGCCTTATCAACTGTCTTTCTTGATGTCATTGCTTTTTCCAGCATACCGCCATACTCCGCAAAGATGGCTTTTTTAACATCAACACCGTTTGCCCAGTGCTTCATTATGGAATTTTGATCGACATTAATTCCATGTTTTGCCAGTTTAGGAATAATCCCACTGGTAGCCTTTGCCCACTCACCGAAAAACTCATTTAACTTCGTAGTGTCTTCTTTTTGAGTAATTCCAGCTTTAAGGTTGACCATTTCTTTTTGCAGTTGTTCTACTACAGGATTCTTATAATAAGCTATGGCGTTGTCGAACTCTTCATCGAACTCGGCCATAAGCTCAGGATTGTTTCTTTTAATAATCGGAATAACAAAATCTAACTGTGAAGACAATTCAACTGATTTTTGGTTTTCTTGCCTAAAAGTGTCCATCTCGGCAGTAAAAGCCTCTTTCTGTTGCTCAATGTCTGCCATTGCAGTATCAATTGCTTTTTGCGACTCAGTAATGGTGCCTTTAGACTCATAACTCTTGATTAGCTCGGCAACTGTTACATCTTTTCCAGCAACTTCATAAGTTTGGGTATTATCTTCTTTTCCTTCGCCTTCTATATTTTGTTCATCGTCTGTATTTTCTTCCTTCTCTTCGCCTTTAAGTTCTGCAAGTAAATCCTCTGGACTTTCCCCTTCTGGATAGCTTGCTTCTTCGTGGTCTTCTTCTTCTTCTTTTTTATCGTCAACTAGCAAGTCTCCAGCTTCTTCTTCGTCAAATTCAAAGTCATTGGCCTTGTTTAAGCCGTCAAGGTCTTCGCTAGTAATTCCTTCCATGTCACTATAGTCAACACTAGAATTGTCAACTCCTCCAGTGCTGGCAGCTTCTACGTTGTCATTCATAAGTCTTTCGTAAATCCGTTTAAGCATAAAATTTCCTTTTTGTTAATTATGTATTTTAACCATGTGAAATGTCAAACTAAACTGGTGCCTCTTCTTCTGGCGGTGCCAATAATCCGTTTTGTATTAACATGGCTTTCATTTCTTCGTTTTCTGCAGCTAACTGTTCAACCATCATTTGAGTTTCATCGTTTTGGGCTATACTCTCAAGGACGCGCTGCTTATAAGGAATATCAATAACACTAAAAAACGTTTTAACGTCAATTTTTCCCTCATTGAGAAGGTTGTTATATAGTGAAAAAATTGACTCTTTATCTAGTCCGGCAGTCGTTCCTGGTACGGCTTTAACGTCATATTTTAAGTCCTGAACCATGTCTGGAGTAAAGTCTATATACTTGATCGAACCATCGGCATCATAAACCCTTAATTTTCTTTCATTTGTCCAGTTTTTGACAACTCTACCAAGCACTAGCTTTGCGGTCCTCGGGTTTGTATATTGCTCCTTAATTCTAGTTTTCATTCTTACCCTACCAACCGATTGTTCCTGTAGTGTCCTAAACGCCCTTGCTGCAGTAACGCCAGAAGGTGCAGAACCTTGAGAAATTTCATTCATACCGCTTATTATTTGAATACTGTTCTTTTCGTCGGCTTTCCTTGATGCAAGTTGTGGCGATGTTACGCCAGGCTCAAACCTTTTAACTTCTGAACCTTGGTTTTTAGTAACCACTAAACCAGGCTTATTAGTTAGAGAAGCGTCTGACACTCCACTATTATTATCTTTAAGCCATCCTGGATTACTGTTCAAGCGTAGGCTTACATATTCGGCGAAATCCATGTCATTGTAGGATTTTTGCGCGCTTTTTACGTGTTGAATTTCCGACTCAGAGTAAATCGTCTTTGTCTTATAACAATAATATTCTGCTATTGGAAAAAGACCGTCATCGCTATCCTCTATTCCACCGTCATAAAGTACCAATGTATGATTATTGGTTGTAATTAACAGCCTCATATTGTTTAAATATTTCGGTCTAGTTCCATCAGGGTTCAACTCTAAATAGGTCGTATGGGTTTCTAGTGCATTTTCTATTAAAATCGGGACAATCATTGTCTCCTCTGTTGGCTCCATTTGTAAAACGCTTTCATGGAGTTGTGCGAGTGCAACAAGGTGGGCTTCATGGTTCATATATCTATCCATATCAACAGGCTCACCACTCATTAATAGCTCTATCTCCGACTTAATATCTTCTAGAATTTCGTCCTCTGGAATTTTCTCCTCTGAATAGTCTTTAAACCACGTTTTGCGATATGTTGTTAAATCATCGCTTGCAAACCTGTTTTCTTCCCCGCCGTCACCTGTAGGACTCCATTTTGTTTCGTCAATATAATAATTACTATTATCGCTAGTGTCTTTCATCTCAGAGTGACCAGACATCATTATCTTATCTTTACTTTTTGGGTATCTTCGTTTTAACTCCTCAATTCTAATGTATGACTGTTCAATTAAGTAAGCCGCGTCGTCAATATTGCTTACCGTTGGGTCTGCCCATATAAAACGCCAATTTGCAGGGTTTAAAGTTACTGCACCCTCCCCATTGTCACCATCGGGGTCGTAACCGACCATCATAAAAGAAGGACCTACTGCAAGGCTTTCTCTAACGTTATCAACGTCTTTCATCGTGAAATTTTGTTGATCTAGTGTGTATTGAAGGCATGAGTCTAAAACTTTCGCGTCCTCTTGTCTTTCAGGGTCTACCGCAACGACTTGTGGCGTACTTTGCGAGTCGGTAAGAATCGGCACCTCGGCCTCTACTACCATTCGCATAAGGTTTTTAACTGGTTTTTTGTCAGAATGCGCCCAATGATCTCCAGCGTACATTCTTTCATTTTCTTCCCAACCGTCAGTTTTTGATCTTTTATAATTGTCAGACTCTTTAAAGTATTTGGCAGTTAAATCAAGAACTTTTCGATTCTTTTCATTCATGGGGTTTTCCTTTCAAGATTAGTTAGTATAATAATACGAACTTAATTTTAATTAGTAAATAGGGGGTACGGATGCCAATTTATCGTTACGAGTGCAAAAAGTGCGAACATATCTTTGAGAAAACACTACCAATGAAGGATAGCGCGAGGAAAGTTAGGTGCATAAAGTGTCGATGCGCAACTATTAAATTGATACCCACTAGCATTAGCTTCATGGGAAATGAACAACGTCGCGGCTCTGATGCCTTCCAAGCGGGATATAATCCAGCATTAGGCGAGCATTGCACTGGGAGAAAGGACTTTGAAAGTAAAATGAGGGCCAAAGGCTTGACTTGTGCTGGTAATGAAGAAGTAAAACAGAACAGTGACCTACCAAGTTCTGTATTTGACGATAAAATAATCAAAGAATTCCACGACGCTGGCATAAAAGTAAGTGATAACTACGCCGAAAAGTTAAAGAAAAAGGAAGTTAACGCTTGCGAGAAGTCAAAGGATTAAAGAAATTTTCCTTGTGCTGCGTGATCTTCTATCCTTTGCCTAGCTATTTTAAAATATTTATCATCTTGCTCTATGCCAATGAACTTACGCTTTAGGTTATGGCAAGCTACCCCGGTGCTGCCGCTACCCATTGTGAAGTCTAAAACAGTTTCATTTTCAAGGGTATAGGTTTTGATTAGGTATTCTAGTAATGCAACTGGTTTTTGGGTTGGGTGTGAGAGGTTTCCATTGCAAGAGTTAAACTTTAATAATTCAACAGGATAATTAGTTTTCAATTGCTTATAAGGCTTACGAGTTAAACCACCACTAACTGTACTTGTCGCATTATCTTTAGTCCTCAAAGAGTCACTCTTTGAGTTTAACATATTTTTATTACAGTCTATTAGCCCTTGAGGGGTATATCGGGGTTGTCTTTCATAAAAAACACTAATTAATTCGCATTTTTTCATTGGTCGCTTCTTGGCGTTTAAATGCCCTGTCTTATGATGCTTCTCCCATATCCAATCATATTTAAACATCTTAATGTTACTCAGTCTCAAGCGACTACTAAGCGGCTCACTTCCAAATAGGCAAATTGCTCCGTTATCTTTTACGATGCGTTTTAATTGCTCCCACATTAGTTTGAAGTCTATAACGCTATCCCATTTACATTGTGTTGTGCCATAAGGCGGATCGGTTAAACACATATCTATCGAGTTGTCGGGAATGTCTTTCATTAGTTTTAAACAATCTCCTAGCATTAGTTTAATTCTAGTCAAAATTAACCTCAACTTCACCCTTCATTTGATTAATTAGGTTTTTTTCTGGGTCGTATGCATCGCGGTCTTCACTTGTCTCTTCTGGCACTATTAGCGCAATATTCGGAGCAATTTCAGGAATTGAGAAGTTAAATTCATGTTCTTGACCGCCGTCTATTAGTTTCTGTCGTGTATAGATAGGGATAAATAAGACCCAATAAGTAGTTATCTTCTTTTTTTGAAAACTTCCCTTTTCTGGACCAGCTACAGTTTGGGGTTGATACTTCTGGGCAGTTAAGACTCGCTTTTCTGTTATTTTAAAAATCATTATTCGCCCCTTATTAAGATTTGTCTAACCTTGTTTTTGTATATAATCCAAACATTGCACCCCCTTGTGAAGGAAAACCATACAACCAATCAATTGAAATTCCAAGGGCTTTCTTCGCTATCTATAAAGTTTATATCATTCATTACTTCCTCGGCAAAAATTTCCTCTTGAGTCCTAGCCTTAAGGTTGTCTTCCCATAGTTCTTTCACTTCCATAATACAGCCATATCTTGAACCATCCCAGCAATGATTGAAGGCATCGACTGGAATATTTAAAGTTTTCCCTGTTCTTCTGTCTTCTCGCCATTTGTAATTCCTAGCTTCCTTGATCATATCAACTGATCGAGCTGTTATATTTATTTTATACCGTTTAATTGACTGAATACCGGCATTAATACTTCCAGGTCCCTTGTCAGCTGCCATACATAAAGACCAGCCCGCATTATTTAAATCTTGGATTGTCTTAGGCTCGGCACCGTCTGCCCAAATTCTACTTTTCTTAGATACCCTATTTTTTAACATTTCACCCTCAATACTTTCCTGTTGTGGGTTGTTAGGGTCTAGCCTGTTGACTAATCCTCTCTTATGTATAACTTGATCAAAGTAAAGCTCTTTGTCTTCCCCTAATACAATGTTAATCAAAGCCGTAGGGTCGTTTGTAAAGCCGAAATCTAGCCCATAGAAGTCTTTAATCCTACCTTCTGGCAAACTATCCACGATTGTAAACTCAGGGAAGATAAGCCCCTTATGCGCAGCCCTCAGACCCAACCCATAGATTTTCCATAGAACTTCGTCTGCCGAGCCTTGCCTGATATTACTCTCTGTTGGTTCTAGCCTCTCAATCTCATCAATAATGTTTTGCTCTAACCAAGGATTGTCTTTATAGGTTGACTTTATGAACTTACAATCATCTCTAGTTATAATTTTGTCGAAAATCCAGTGATCTTCTGCGGAAGGGTTGTAGTCAAATATGATTAAATCACTAGTACGCATCATTAATTGCCTAGCACTATTATAATCCGCCTCCATGGCTTCGTTTAACCAGGTAATATTTTGTTTCTTACCGTGTGCCTTTTGTGGAACGTCTAGGCCGGTGAATTTTATCTTTGAACCATTGTTAAATGTGTACGTTTTGCTTGTTGAGTGCCATCCCTTATAGTTCCATAGCCCCATGCTTTTCATTATGTCTTTAAAGT
>Ga0075125_10000985_pt1 | contig 13349 bp, 13 predicted proteins | sample AntAceMetag02UKN_FD_69810 | JGI IMG/M metagenome (GOLD analysis project Ga0075125, IMG submission 69810) | Saline lake microbial communities from Ace Lake, Antarctica - Antarctic Ace Lake Metagenome 02UKN | ecosystem: Environmental > Aquatic > Non-marine Saline and Alkaline > Saline | place... | reverse complement strand
AAAAGTGATAGAAATTCATTAACTGAACTTGCATTTGAAAGATCTTTTTTGTCTTCACTAAATTTAATAATATCCCAGTATGGTGGATGCATAATTAAAAATTGGACCGAATCAATTCCGATTTTTTCCAATTCTTTTTTATAATCTAATTCCGTAGAATCAGCATTAATTATTCTTATATCAGAACCAAAATTATTCTTTTCTTTATTAACATTTTCTTTTGCTAAATTTACAACATTCTTTTGCAACTCAATTCCAATTCCATTTCTGCCAAGTCGTTTACACTCTATCAAAGTTGTACCACTTCCGAGAAAAGTATCTAAGACCCACTCATTTTTTTTGGTAAATCTTCTCAAAAATTGATTGGGGATTTGTGGAATAAAATTTCCCCAATAACCGGCAGAATGTGCGCCGGAACTATTTCGCTTATTTAAAATCCATAAACTGTCGGTAATGATGTCGTCATATTCTTTCCAACGATTTAAATTAATATCATTTATTTTGCCTGTTCTAATTTCCGTCATTCCTTTTAATAAACGATTAATATAATATTTTGTTCTTTCAATTGTTTTCGTCTCAATTATTTGTTCTAATTCTTTTTTTAAATATTCCTTTTTGAGAACTATTTCGTTCTGTTGGATTTGTTTTGGTTTAGATAATCCCCAATCAGAATTATCAAGATCCTTCTTTAACTCTTTTATACTGTTTTTAATTTTATTTAATTTATTAAAATCTAATGAATTTTTAAGTATTTGAATAATTTGTCTTTTGTTTTTTCCCATTAAATAAATTTACAATTATTTTTGTTCTTTTAAAAGAAAAATGAAAATTCAAATAGAAATAAAAATATTTTTGGCAATGTGTTTGAAATTTGCTAAATTTTGGCCGAAAATAAATGGAGAAATTAAAATCATGGCTATTACTAAAAAAACATTCATTGAAGAGTTGGTTGAAAAGATTCCGGAATCGGTCAGATATCTAAAAGAAAGGGGAATAAGATGTATTATTTGTGGCGAACCAACTTGGGGAACATTAGAAGATGCCGCAAAAGAGAAAGGTTTTTCAGATAAAGATATCCAAAAATTTGTTGACGATTTAAACGAATTTGAAATATTCAATTAAAAACCAATGTTTATAAAATATTATAATCCAAATTTACATTATGCTCAAAATGGATTTCGCTATAATAACTACACATATTTTCTAAAAGAAAAGTTTGGTGACAGAGTGCAACGAATTTCTATCGATGGCGGATTTACGTGTCCAAATAGGGACGGTACCAAAGGAACTTCCGGTTGTATATATTGCAACAACAGATCATTTTCGCCATTTATAAAATTAAAAAACCATTCTATAAAATCGCAAGTAACAGCAGGATTTAATTATTTTCACAAATTAAATGCTACAAAATTTATCGCTTATTTTCAAAGTCACACAAATACTTACGCATCTGTTACAGAATTGAGAAAAAAATATTATGAAGCAATAAAATTCCCTAATGTAATTGGAATTGCAATTTCAACTCGTCCTGATTGTTTGAACAATGAAACTCTCGAATTGTTAAAAGAATTAAACGAATCAACTTATTTAAATGTAGAAATTGGAATTGAATCTGTCTATGACAAATCTCTAAATTGGATGAATAGAAAACACGATTATGACACGACAGTAAAAGCAATTGAAAAACTTAATGAACTTGAAATTGATGTAACGGGACATATTATACTCGGATTACCAACGGAAACACAAAATGAAATGTTGGAAATGACAAAATACTTAAATAAACTATCATTGAAATTTTTAAAAATTCACCATTTACAAATAATTAAAAATACGCCGCTAACAAAATTATATAAAGATGATCCATTCAAGGTGTTTAAATATAATGATTATATTAAATTTATTGCGAATTTCATTTCACATTTGCAACCAAATATCATATTGCAACGAGTATTCTCAAGCTCACCTATGGAATATTTGATTGCTCCAATATGGGATAGAAAAACTCCAGAAATAATTATGGATTTACAAAAATTTATGCGAGATAATGATTTGTATCAAGGAAAGTATTATTTATAATATTTACTGATTCATCAAACTTAATTTTTCATGATTAATTCTTTCTTTGATTTTCTGTTTTGTAATAATTCCTGCAAAAGCACCGGTATCATCAAGAACGGGAATGAAATCCGTCTGCAATTGTTCCATCATATCTGCAGCCTTAGAAAGTGTATCATTTTTTTTAATATAATCTATAATTGGCTCCATGAAATCAGAGGCCAGAAGCCAATCCCATGCAGTTTGATCGGTAAGTGATTCTCGCAATTGCTTTATTGTAATTCCACCGACTAATTTTTTATTGTTTCCAAGAACAGGGATCATATTTAGATCACCTTTTGCAAAAATGCCAAAAACAGCTCGTAGTGTGGTAAATTCATTTACAATCGGCACATTGGTAATCAAATTATTACTGACTTTTTTTTCATTCAAAATATCTTCTGTAGAAATATTTTTTCCGGTTTCTTTAGCTAAAATTGCCGCCATTTTTACAGTTGGGGGTCCAATAATCTGCAAAATAAATGTTGTTGCGGTAACTCCGAAAATAATAACATCACCTAAATAATATCCTTCGACAACGGCAATATTATTTAGATGTTGACTTGCCATAATTGATAGTCCAATAGCAACTCCACCCTGCGAAAAAAGACTTAACCCAGTAAATTTTCGAACAATTTTATTTGAACCGGCAATTGTTGCTCCCAACCACGAACCAAAATATTTCCCGATACTACGAAATATTACATATGCTCCAATTATTAGCCACAGCCAACTTGGGAGAGAATTTAATTGCAATCTTGCTCCAACCAATACAAAAAATAATATATAAATTGGTGTTGACATGCTTTTAATATATTGAATAATTTCCTTACTACGCTTAGGTGCTTTGTTAACAACCGTAATTCCAATTGCCATAGTTGATAGAATTACATCCATATCAAATTGGTTAATAATACCAATACAGAGGAGAAGTAATCCAAAAGAAGTAGCAGCTGAACTTCCATGAAGTTTTGATTTGTGTAAAATATAATTGATAATATATCCAAAAAATATTCCTATTGCAACAGAACCGAAAAGTTCAATCATCACATGGAACAGGATTGTGTAAGTGGAAATATCCGATCCTGAAGCTATCTGTGCAATACCTGACCCCAATCCATATAGTGTCATTGCTAAAGCATCATCAAGAGCAACAATTACAATAACTGTTGTAGTCAAAATTCCTGCAGCACGGTATTCTTGTAAAACATTCAGTGTTGAAGCCGGATCAGTAGCGGAAGCAATTGCACCAAATACCATTCCACCCGCTATTGCAATATTAAAACTACCGGAAATTATATAGAGTATCAATCCTGTAAAAAACCCAACTAAAGCAAAAGCAAACAGACCTTCACTCAACAATATTGCTGAGAATTGTTTTCCATACTTTTTTATTGTAGAAAATTTTATTTCCGCACCAACAAGAAATCCAATTATTCCAAGTGCAAAAAAATTAAAAGGTGCAAGCTTAATAATTTCTTGAGTTGAAACAATTTTAAAACTACTTTCACCAATAATTATTCCTGTAATTATATATCCGATAACTTGAGGTATTTTCATTTTTTTTGCGGCAAAAGCGCTGACGAGCCCGCCAAAAATACTAATACCAAAAATCAATAATATTCCATAACTAATATTCATTTATTATTGCCCTCTTTTAAAATTTTAAAAATTTCTTCAGAATTTTTAGCATTCATTAAATTTTTATGAATTCCCGTATTTTTCATAATTTGTGCAATTTGAGATAACACCTTTATATATCGTGAATGCTGCGTATTACTTGCTATAATTAATATTACTATTTTTACAGGCATGTCATCAAGTGAATCATAATTTGTAATACCATTTTTATTTATAGCCATACTCATATATAAATTTTCCATGCCATTAAGTCGCACATGTGGCACACCAATTCCCAGGCCAATCCCTGTACTCATAAGTTTTTCACGATTGAATACTGCTTCTGCTAATTGTTCACGATTTTTAATTCCTGGAATTTGATATGAAACATCAATTAACTTATTTATAGTTTCTTCTTTATTCTGAGTTTCAAGAAACAATATTCGCTCTTTAGAAAGTAATGAAATTAGAGATTCACTTTCTTCAGATATACTTTTTGGACTTGGAGACAACTGGAAATTAACCCAATTTTCAACCTCTGTTCTCTGAAACCTCCAACTTGTTCCAAACTTCCCTCCAGGCAATTTCCCATTATTTACCCATTCCGTTACTGTTCGTTCAGACATTCTCAAAAAGTTAGCAACTTCTTCCAATGTCATTATTTCGTTTTTTTCCATTATTTTTCTCCTAATTCAAAAAAATTAAGTATAATTTACAATTGTATTTCATTAAACGCAAGCATATTCCAGTAATTTCTAATAGTTTCCATAATCTGCTTATGGTTTCAACCAAAAGGCACAATTTGTTATTTTTTAGAAGTATTTAAAAGGAACCTCTATAAACATTAGAGATTCTTTTTTACTTCCTATTTTCACTTTTTATTAATAAATTATTCCCGTAAAAGAAATTGAAACCTAAAATAAAGGAAAACAAAATGAAAAATTTAATTAAACTGATTTTGATCATTGCCGTTACTTTTCTACTCATCTCTTGTGGAGAAGATGGTAAACTAACAGTAATCAATAAAAGCAGTGAAGAAATCGATGTGACAATTGATGGCACAGATTATTATGATCTTGATTATAATGAAGAGAGTGAAACTGTAACTTGGTATATTGAATTCAATGATAATAAAAAAGTACCTGTTACCGCTTCGGGTGAATGGTTGTTGAATTATTCTGAAGAAGTAACTGTTGGACCTGGTGATGATGTGTTGCATGAAGTGAATTCAAATTGTGGTAAGATCGCAATTTCAAATACACATCCAACATTATCTATTTGGTATGTCTATCTTTCTGTAAGCACAAATGATTCTTGGGGAGACGATCAGCTTGGATCTGACATAATTGAACCTGATGAAAGTTATGAATGGTATGCTTCGTCCGGATATACTTGGGATATTAAAATTGTAGATGAACGAGATTCTACTTATGAAATTTATGGAAATGAAATTCTTGATCCTGAGGAAACCTTAAGTTATACTTTCAGCGCTTCCGCAAATATTGTCCCAAATTCACCTATCAAAACCAAATTTCAAAATGCTTTACATAAAGAAATTGTGAGACCAAAAGTTTCTGTGGAAAAAATTGGTAAAGTAAAATAATATTATTAGAAAAATATTTTTTAAAAGAACCTCTAGAGATATTAGGGGTTCTTTTTTTACGAGTTTAAAAAACTTCTACTGTGAGAATATTTTATCTGTAATCTTGAAATTTCAAAAATATTGGAATTATCAATGAAATACTTACTATTCCGCCCATCAACATTAAAATTATTGGAAAAGACAATATGTTGGGTAATTTAATGAAAATATCAATAACAGCAATCACAACCTTGGGAATTGATTGAAAATTGAAGATCACAAAGAAAAACAGTAAAATTCCAACAAGAATATTTAGAATAATTTCTGGGGAAAAAAGTGGGTTTTGGGGAAATGTGTTTAAAACATTTTGTTTTACTTGTTTTGGTAACTTGATCGCTGCTTTTTGTGATAATATGTTTTCAATCCTATCCAATTGAGAAATTGTTATCTGACATTTTTTACAAGTATTTAGATGTAATTTAGCAATAGAAGTAAGCGAATCCATTCCATTTTTTATATATTGTTCTTCAAAATCTTTACAATTCATTTTTTATTCCTTTATTTTTATAAATATTAGATAATTCAATTTTTGCTCTTCGAATTTGTGCTTTTATCGTATTTATTGAAACATTCATGATTTTAGATATTTCATCGTATGAGCAATTTGTGTAAAAATACATCACAATTGGCGTTTTTAATGTTAACGATAACGACGAAACACGATTTAAAATATTAATTTGGTTTGTTGCAATATTTTGCCCTTCTAATTTTTTAAAAGTATTATCATTTAATTCGTGATCTTCTTGAGATATGTAATAATTTTTACTTTTCAAAAAAGAATATGTGGTGTTTTTCGCGATACTAATTAACCAAGTTCTCAACTCCGAATCACCTCTGAATTTACCTAAATTTTTAAATGCTTTAATAAAAGTTTCCTGAGAAATATCGTTTGCGTCATCTTTGTTCTTCGTTAACATTAAAATGAAACCATAAATATCATTGCCATATTTATTCATAATAATTTTCATTGCTTTATTATATTTACCTCTATGAAATAATAGTAAAATTTCTTCATCTTGGAATTGTAAATCTTTTTTCATTAATTATATGACTCTTGATTTTATGTTTTTGTTGCATAACTTTAACGATTTTTTATTTTTTATGCAACAAATATTTTAATTATTAAGTCAAATTATCAGAAACTCCCGATGAAATATTCAGCAAGCTGAATTTCATTGGATAAACAAAAAAAGGAGAGAATATGTCAGGAACAAGTTTTGAATGGATTCCCTTTGTTGGAATGTTAACAGGAATAATCATTACATTAGGTTTTTTTACTCTAATTGGATTTTTTATTTGGTCAGAGTATAGAAAAAAAGAATTGCAAAATAAACAGATATTGGCTGCAATTGAAAAAGGTGCTAATATTCCTGAATTGAATTTAGGGAAAAAACCTGTGAATAATTTAGGAAGAGGATTGCTCTTATCATTTCTTGGAGTAGCATTAACAATTGCGTTATGGATTACTGTCGGTGCGGAAGGCGGTGTCTGGGGATTATTATTAGTTGGATTGGGAATTGCCTATTTTATTATTTATCTTATTGAGAAGAAAAAAGGAAAAGAATAATTCTCCAAAAAATTTGTTGTTGTAGAGGCGCACAATCCTGTGTCTCTACAATTTTTTTATCCTTTTACAATTTTTGAATCTCCAAATATTTCAAAAAATTTTATTATTACATTCTCAGAAACAGAATGTTCAAATATTTTATCTTTTTTATCTATACCGATAATTATTCTATCGTTTAGAAATTTTTTAATTATAATATCATCAGAAAATTTCTTTAATAATTCATTAAATTTTAATTCTTGAATGTTCTTCTTAGACATTGTTTTTTTGATGTAATTAATAATTCTGGTAATCCGAAATAGTGTAATCAGATCCAATTCATTTAACAACTTGTCAGCAGGAAAAAAACGCGTCAGTCGTGCATCTTTTACATTTTTCGGAATATTTGGTATTTTCATTTTTAAATCCGGGATATAATAAAATGGTGAAATTCCTAAGATCAACGGCAATTCTGTAAGAAATCTCATTGTGAATAAAATATCTTTAATATTTTCGTCTGGCAAACCTGCAATAAAATAACCAACAATTTTCATATTTAACAATGCAGATTTTTCTACAATATTTTTAAATTTTTTCAAAGAAGTGTTTCTATTCATATCTTTCAATGATGTTTCCGAAGTTGTGACGATTGAAAGATTGACCATTTTAAATCCAATCATTTTCATTAATTCCAACAACTCGTCATCAATATCATTAGCACTCAAACCATTCATCGCATAGAAATCAAAATAATTACCATATTCGTCATAGACCATTTTCATCAATGTTCTTGCGTATATTTTATTTTTTGTAAAATTGTCATCTTCAATATCAATTACTTTTATTCCCATTTTTTTGGCTTTATGGAGTTCTTCGAGAATCAAATTATATGGTTTGTTTTTTATATTTTTCCCGAATACATTTTCGATTGAACAAAATTTACAACCTTGCGGACAACCTCGAGTAGTGTTGAGCATAATTGAGTTTTTACCTTGTATCTTATAATTCTTCAGGTCCAACAATGAATTATCGGGAACAAAATCAAATTTTGTATTTATGGGATTTGTTTGAATTCTTGATCTTTTCCATTCATTATTATTTTTATAAAACAAATTCGGTATTTGCTCTTTTTCAAAATTGTGATTTAATTTATCACTAACAAATTTTCTAAATGAATTTTCCCCTTCTCCACTGATCATAAAATCAATGTCAGGAGATTCAAAAAGTAATCGGTTAGAAAAAGTTACATTTTGCCCACCAATGATAATAATAGTTTTTGGTTGAACTTCTTTTATTATTTTTGCCAATAGAATTGTTTCTTCGGTATATGTGTAAAACAAACTGCTTATTCCAATAATATCAAATTTGTTAAACTCAAAATATTTTTTAATGTTCTCCCAAGATTCTCCAAAATGATAAAATTGGTTAAAAACTTTTATTTTTGATCTGTCATATTTATAATGTTTTTTTACTTTTTCAAAGTTATTCGGGATTGAAATGGTATGTCTTTTTTTAACACTCAGGAAATCTTCAATTTTCATTTTCACCGGCAAGTTTTTAATAGCACCGGCAAGATAAGTCAAACCTAATGGAAATGTTCTCTCTTTTGTAAAGTAAAAATCCTCAATTGGCGGTTGACATAATAAAATGTTCATAAGTATAATTTAAAATGTTATTTTTGAATCCAAATCACATCCGATAAAATTCCAAAACTATTTTTGTGATCAAATTTTATCAACGATTCTTCCTGAAAATTATTCACATAACTTATAATAGATCCTTTCAGTAAGGATATTTCAGCTTTTAATTTCCAATGTAAACCTTTTGAATTGTACAAAATTATGAACAGCCGGTTTTTGAAATGTTTTCTTTGTTGCTGACTCTGATTTACATATAACCATCTAATAATATCTTTTGGATTTGCTTTTGCGTATTCAAAAGATTTAGTATAAGTTCGTGGAAACACAGATGTTTTATGATCAAATTTTATCCCGCTAATTTCAAAATCTACAAGTTTGTCATATTTATTCAAAGCGGGTTTAACATTTGGAAGTGAGCAAAATATTTTTTCCACTGCTGTTGCAGACCAGAAATTATACCATCTATTGAGTGTATAATTAAACCAATTTTCATACTCTTTACTTCCATGAAAATTATTGTCAATCTTTTCTAACAATTCGCTAAAATCAAAAATTTTGTAAATAAAATTTGTTCTATGATCATAATCGTTGTTCTGTTTTCTTCCCCATAAATAAGGATACTTCAACCGTTTCTTTAATTCTGTCTCTATTTCATTAATTTCTATTTTCATTTTGCTTTATTGTTAATAGTACTTAAATATAGTAAAACTTGTGAAAAAATAATAGGAATAATTTTTGCAACGAATTTCGCAAATTAATATAAAAGTTAAAATTGAAATTTCACACCAAGTCACACAATCTCGGGTCATTAAGTTGTATTTACTTCTTCTTTCTTATGTCTTTCATTCTCTGTTCTCTTAAATTCACTCTTATTGCCCACTCAAAAAGTTCTTCGTTACTTTATTGTTTTGCTTGCATATTATTAGCATTCATTGTGGTTAGATTTTCTTCGCTTCTCTTTTCTTCGCAGACAATCAATTTTTATAGAAAACATTTGACTTATTGCAAAAAATAGTTTATTTTTACTCGCTTTGAAAATGGGGTTGTAGTTCAACTGGTTAGAGCACCGGCCTGTCACGCCGGAAGTTGCGAGTTCGAGTCTCGTCAATCCCGCAAATTTTTATTTGTTAAACAGATTACTGAAATATCTACATAAATATTTTGGTTTTACCTTTAAAAATATTTAATTTTATATCATGAACAAATTAGAAAAACATTTTTCACAATTTCGTAAAAATATTATTGGAAATGACGAGATTTTTCACACCCCTTATGGTTCAATGAAAATGACATATGCCGATTGGACAGCAAGTGGACGATTATATGCCCCAATAGAAGAAAAAATTTCACAACAATTTGGGCCATTTGTTGGGAATACGCATACTTCCACAACAGTTACCGGAACTTCTATGACATTGTCATATCATAAAGCACATGATATCATTAAAGATCATGTAAATGCATCAAAGGAAGATGCTATAATTACATCAGGTTCGGGAATGACAAGAGTTGTAAACAAATTTCAACGAATATTAGAATTAAAATGCAATGAAAAATTTCAAAAATTCATTAAAATTCCCGATACAAAAAGACCCGTAGTTTTTATTACACACATGGAACATCATTCAAATCACACAACTTGGTTAGAAACAATCGCCGATGTAGAAATAATAAATCCTAATAGCGAAGGTTTGGTAGATTTAAATCATTTACACGAATTACTTCAAAAATATTCTAACAGAGAAACAAAAATTGCAGCTATTACAGCCTGTTCTAATGTTACCGGAATTCAAACGACATATCACGAGATCGCTAAAATAATGCACAAAAATAATGGATTGTGTTTTGTCGATTTTGCTTGCTCAGCTCCTTATGTAAAAATAGATATGCACCCACAAGATCCATTACAAAAACTCGACGCTATCTATTTCTCACCTCATAAATTTCTCGGTGGTCCGGGAAGTACCGGTGTATTGATATTTGACTCAAAATTATATAAACGAAAAATTCCCGACCAGCCAGGGGGCGGAACTGTTCGCTGGACTGATCCCAGAGGCGGTCATTTGTATTTTAAAAAAATTGAATTAAGAGAAGATGGCGGAACCCCGGCATTTTTACAAACAATCAAAGCTGCTTTAGCAATTAAGTTAAAAGAGAAAATGGGTGTTGAAAACATATTCCAAAGAGAGCATGAAATTGTTAAAAATGTTTTTAATAAATTAGCGGATATTGATAGAATTCATATTTTAGCAGACAATATTTCTAACCGCCTTCCAGTTTTTTCATTTTTTATTGAAGATTTACACTACAACTTAGCCGTGAAATTACTTAATGATCGCTTTGGAATTCAGACGCGTGGTGGATGCTCTTGTGCGGGAACTTATGGCCACTACTTACTTCATCTATCTCCTCAAAGATCCAAGGCGTTAAAATCCAGCATTAAAAAGGGTGATCTTTCAAACAAGCCCGGTTGGGTTAGGATCTCGCTTCATCCTACAATGTCAGATAAAACAATAAATTACATAATTGAATCTTTAGAAAAAATGATTATAAATAGTAATGAATGGGGTATGGATTATGAATATAATTCTCACACGAACGAATTTCATAATACACGATATTCTGAAGATAATGAAAACATTATCAACAATTGGTTTGAAAAATAATTGAAAAGAATAATATATTTTTTGATTACAATGGTGTTTTTTACTACAATTTTTGGCCAATCAAATTTTGACCAATTCATTAAACAAGTTAAGTTAGCTAAAAGCAACAGGGATAAAGAAAAAGTTATAAATAATTTTTTACTTAAAGCGAAAAATAGTGGAATTCCATTAATTGAAAATGGAATAGTACATTTTATTTATCGTGGGAAAGCAAATAAAGTAAATTTGGCCAGTGATATCAATAGTTGGAATGACAGTTCAATTGTTTTTAATAAAATCACAGGAACAAATTTCTTCTATTATTCTATGGAATTAAATAAAAAAGCACGTATTGATTATAAATTAATTATTGATAATGAAAAATGGATACTTGATCCGGAAAATCCCAATACGATAAAGGGTGGATTTGGCGCAAATTCTGAATTGGCAATGCCGGAATATATTCAACCAAAAGAGATAATTTATAATAAGCAAATTCCTCACGGAAAAATCATTAATAAAAAAATCAATAGCAAAATAACTGATAAAAAATATAACATTTCAATTTACTTGCCACCTAACTATAGTGAAATGAAAATGACAAAATATCCAACTATTTATTTTCAAGACGGTGCAGAATATATTAAATTGGGCAGCACTGTCAATGTTTTAGACAATTTGATCCATAAAAAAATGATACAACCGGCAATAGCAGTTTTTGTTACACCGACAAATCGTAATGTGGAATATGCTTTTGAAGGTAGAAATAAATATGCCCAATTTTTTGCTACCGAACTCGTTCCGTATATTGAAGAAAATTTCAGAACTTCATTCAAACCGGAAGAAAGAATAGTTATCGGTGATTCTTATGGCGCAAATATCAGCGCTTTGATTTGTTATTACTATCCAAAAGTATTCGGAAATTGCGGATTACATTCCGCAGCATTTCAACCTAATTCTTTTGAAGTAATTAATCTTTATAAAAATGGTGAAAATATTAATGTTAATTTTTATGCTGTTTGGGGAACTTACGAAAAATTAGTTGGTAAAATGATGAACGAATTTTTAGCGATAGCAAATGATAAAAAATGTACGATTGAATATAAAAAATATCCGGAAGGACATAGTTGGGGATTGTGGCGTGCAACTACAGATAAAATGTTAAAATATTTTATTCCCTATAAGAATAATTCGAAATAATAAAACATTTATACAAACTTGGAGTTTTTAATTGAAAAAAATCTTTTTAATAATATTCTGCGTAATAAACATTTCATATTCGCAAATATCAAATGTTGACTATGTGAAAAAAGTTGTCCCAACGGCAATTGGTAACAAAAAAAGCAAAATGATCATTGGGATTGGATTGCTATCTGCCGGTGGACTTCTGTTGATAGACAACGAAATAAATAATTGGATACAAAAAAATCCAATCTTACCTGATAATATTTCATACATTGGCAATAAATGGATAAGCAGTTATGCTTTTGTGGGCGTTTCATTTGCCGGTGCTTTATTTAAGGGTCATCAAGGATCTAATTATCTTGAGCCAATTAGATTTTTAGCTGTTTCGAATGCTGTGAATTATGGGCTTACTAAAATTATTAAGGTTGGATTTAATAGAAAACGACCAAATGGAGCGCAATATTCTTTTCCTTCGGGCCATGCTTCTGTAGCTTTCACGACGGCAACAATTTTACAAAAATGGTATGGTAAAAAAATAGGAATTCCCGCTTATACAATGGCTATAATAACCGCTCTTTCACGAATGAATGATAATAAACATTGGGCAAGTGATGTTACTTTTGGTGCGACCCTGGGAATTGCTGTCCCCACCGCATTTTATGAAGCAGAAAAGTTATGCAATAATAATTTAAATATTTCTTTTAATTCAAATGGGATATGTTTTGAATATTGGTTTTGAGTTTATTAATAATATTTATATCAACAAATTAAAAACTAATATGTGCATTTTGCGTATCCTTGATGCTCTTTGTGGCTTCTTTTTTTCTTTCATCATTGTTCTATAATTCATAATTCAATAAATTACTTGACTATTTGCCAATAAATAAGTTATTTTATAAAGATTTGGGGATTGAATTGATTATATAAAATTTTAAAAAGAATTAACATAACAAAGAAAGGAATTACATTGTCAA
>Ga0075125_10000983_pt1 | contig 13375 bp, 25 predicted proteins | sample AntAceMetag02UKN_FD_69810 | JGI IMG/M metagenome (GOLD analysis project Ga0075125, IMG submission 69810) | Saline lake microbial communities from Ace Lake, Antarctica - Antarctic Ace Lake Metagenome 02UKN | ecosystem: Environmental > Aquatic > Non-marine Saline and Alkaline > Saline | place... | reverse complement strand
TACTTCTAACTATAAAGTGGGTTACAAAGAAAGTCAACACTCTCAATGAAGAAGAATAGTGGTATTTGAAGTAATTGGCTGGATAGGATGTGCACTGTCTTCCCTAATTAGTGTACCCCAACTCATCAGGATACTAAGACTCCGAAGGGCAGGGGATCTATCTATTTCAACTTATGTTCTTGCCTGCCTTACAATGGTTTGCTTTATAATTCTCGCCATCCACGAGGGAGTTCTACAACTATTGTGTGCAAGTGCAGTAGTGCTAGTTATTGATATCTGGATACTTATTCTTGCTATAAAATGGAGGTAACCCTAGTAGAATGAAAACTGCAACATACAATAAAGTAGGTGGTGGTACTTTTACAGTAGAGTACGATGAGACCGCTCCTTGCACTATCTGTGGGGAACCAGTAGGCGAGGCTTCAATGGGAGGGACTACTATATGCCCCGCTTGTGATATGGGCAAATGCCGTTACTGTGGGGAGAGTATGTCCGTTCTTAGAGAAGAAATCGATGGCGGGTCTTCACTACGAAGGTTAAGGGAACATATGAGATGGCATAGAGAGCATCCAGATAAGGAGCCAACCCAGTGAGCATACAGGATGAAACTATAAAGGAAATTGTGGTGGATTATGGTAGCGAGGTAATGGCTCTGGTCCAGAAGGGTAAACTAGAGGGATTACCAGAACTCACAGAAGGTGCTACTAAAGAGATTCTAGCCAGGATAGAAAGACAGTTCATATGGGGACAAGTCCCCTACCACGACCTAGAAAGTGGAACTACTAAAGAATGGACTATGAGGTGTATTTCTGATGAGGACTGGCAGGATTTCTCACAAACTGAATCCAGTCCTACGATAAAGGAAGAGATAAGGTATCCACTATGGGCTAAAATTACATTCTATCTTTTTATTAGTCTCTGGTTAGGATGGCTTTACATCTTAGGTGGCAAGATCCACATTAAATTTCCTAGTAAGGAATGGAAGCTACTATGACAATAAGATAGAGGTAACCCTACAGAAGGACATAAGTAGTTCCTATTAAAGAGACAGAGGCCTGCTTCGGTAGGCTTCTGTATGTTAAAAATACTACTCGTCCTTCTAGAAAAAACAATGGCATAGGCAGTTCCTAATAAAATGGCTTTTTTACTGCCCGCCATTAAGAGAGGTGAACAATGGAAGCAACAGTTAAACTCTTTAGAGCACTACCTATCAAAACAAAGGAACAAGCAGATAATATGGACTTAATGAAAGAAACCATTAAGCACGGTTTCATCTTTGCTCCAGAAGTTATTGCCAACTATTCCAACTATAGTGAACTAGTCAAGTTAGTTGCAGATACAACTGGATTAAGTGCTGAAAAGATGAATAGTGCCTTCCATAAGTCCTGGACTAAGGTCAGAGACGCAGACTTAGAACTTCTAGTAGTAGAACAACTAGCTAATTACCTGACCACTTATGGAAAAGAACATCCTGCAATGTACCTAGCCGAGAAAGGCTTCCAATGGGGAGTGGAGGATCTTGCAGAAAAGGTATCTGAGCTAGAAGACATCGACCTAACTCAAGTCCAGGATGATTACTATATCTACATTCCCAAAGAAGTACTGGACATCCCTAGTATTGATGTGGATAAGTTTCCCCTATTGGTAATCAGGGGATATACCCACGAAGAGCTAAAAGACAAACTACTGAAGTTGCTTGAGTCTGGAGTTGCTTTGGCAGAGGATACCTTAAAATCTGTGCTAGAGATTGCTATGCTAGTAGGCTTCAATGAACCAGAGGTTGAAGGGATAAGAAACAAGGAAGCAAAGGCAGCCCTATATGAATACCTAGGCCTTTTCCCTGAGAATCCTACTGAATTCCTAAGATTTGTTATCTACATAGCAACTAGCAAGACCCTACTAATAAAAAGCCCTAGCCTAATCCAGGAAATTGGAGAAAGTAATAACCTGAACATTGTTAGAACATTCTCGGACTATGAAGCAAAGTATGGTCTAGAGAGATTAGCAGAGGTGTTCTATAGGTTCAAGCCCCTCTTCCTAGCTTTCAGGACTAACAAAAGAATGAAAGTGATGGTAAATAGGATAAGAAGACTGGCTGTGACACACCACAGACCACTTCCAGAAGATTACTTAAATAGTATCACTGCTAAGATAAAAAAGGGAAGAGAGATTGAAGTAGACAAACTTGAAGCTGAATTAGGAAAGGTTAATACTTTTCGTAAGATACGGTTAGCTTATGCCCTTAAGTTTAGAACCAAAGATGTAGATTCTATCCTATACAGGATAAGGAATGGTAGGGGATACGCAACCGGATTTTCCTTTAACAGAAGAGCAGAAGCTGGAGAGGTACTAAATGTAGTTCTAAAATCAATCACCCAGGACGTTGGTAAGAATGTAGATAGAAAAAAGATTTATACCCCAGACCATATCAAGTATAGCCTCCCGGCCACCGAAAAGCAGTTCACCGGTAACTTTCCTTCAGGGACTTGTATCACAATACCTAGTGATATGGTCGTAGGTATCCACTGGCAGAATGTGAAAAGAGACCGTATTGACCTTGACCTATCTCTGTTATCATCAGAAGGAGGAAAGATTGGTTGGGATGCTCTCTATAGGACCAGAGAAAGAGATATCCTGTTCTCCGGAGACGAGACCGATGCTGGAGGACCTAAAGGGGCCTCTGAGTTGTTCTATATTAAAAGCCAGGCCGAACGCTCATTCATCGTTCTTATAAACTACTACAACTTTGACTCATCAATAGAAGTGCCTTTTAGTATTATAGTGGCAAAGGAAGCAGTAGAAGACTTCGGAGAAAACTATATGGTTAATCCCAATAACCTCCTATCCCTTGCAGAATCCAAGATAAGTCAAAAACAGAAGGTTCTGGGCCTACTAGTAGTCTCCCCCAACGAAAGTAAATTCTACTATGCTGAGACTGCCCTAGGTTGGTCTATAACTTCCACTACTTCAGAGCCTGCTATGCGTAGTAAAAAGTATCTACTCGACTTCTATGAAAACAGTATTAGCTTAAGCGACATACTACTAGATGCTGGAGCAGTCCTTGTTAATACCCAGGATGAAGCAGATATTGACTTATCACCAGAGAAGCTTGAAAAAGATACTATCATACAGTTAATCCAATAAATAGGTTTTTACTGAGGAGGGCAAGTAGAGTGGATACCTATGAAACTACTATGTTCTGGTTATCTCTATACCCCCACGAAATTGGGGATGAGATTCTTGAGGAGATACTAGGAAGGCGAACTAATGAGTGAACCGGAGAGACTGGATAGACCTGAACTGGAAAAGAAGATACACGATATAACTAGTCTTTTAGTTAGAAGGGTCGTTGGAGAAGCTAGTCGGAAAAACCTCAGAGGTAGTGTAGCAGTACAGTTTAATACTAAAGCTGATACCGAACTCCTAGACCTCATAGATCCTGAACAGATAAGGAAAGAGGAGAGACAGAGGATAGCTGATAGGATTGAGGTGGATATGCCCTCGATAACTAGATACAAGGCACTACAGTATATTAGGGACTTGTGGCATGCCCTTCTAGAAGCAAAGTAACATAATGCCAAGTTTTTGCCAAATGTCTGCCAGATTAAGTGCAAATAAATGGTGGACATTTTCCACATAACTTGCTATAATAGAGGCAAGGAGGGACCAGGTAAATGGGTAAACGTAACTGGAGAGTAGCAAGAGTCCAAGAATGCGTATTCAAACATAGTGAGTCAGGCCGTGGACCATATATCACGATACGCTTCAGTCTCTTAGAGCACTACAGATTTCAGGACAAACGAGTTCGCAAAGTATTTGCTTCGTTTAGTAGTCTACCCCAGAGCTGGTGGAAGATGGTAGAATTCCTCCAGGCTATTGAAGCTACTGAACTGGAGACACTACCTAACAAGGTCATTCTTGGTCGATACTGTAAAGTTTACATAGTAGAAGAGGAGTATAAAAATACGACCCACCTCCATGTAGTACACTTTGAGGTACTTAATCCCCACATAGAGACAAAGGCTGAAATAGAAGAGGAAAGGAAAGCAGTGGAACGAGAAACTGCAAGGGAGGACTAGAAAGATAGGATGAAGAAGAAGAAACTAGTAGGAGTCCAAGTCCGTATCCCACTGGATAGACAATCCACTACCGAAGAACGGGAAGGCCTCAGAAAACTTTTCCCAGATAAAGTCATAGAAATCCGCGAACTATGGGAAAGACAGACCAGGATCTAGGAAGGAGTCAAGAAAACAATGAAGTTTGGAGAGTTTAAGAAAGTCCTAGAAGATGGTCTTATCCAGATATGCAAAGATAGAATTACTGAGCGGGGTGGTAGGCCAGGGCAGGTAACTATCATAGATTCAGATGGTCAGACTGAGATTAAGGTTTACGGCTCAATCCTAGAAACTATTAAAGTTCCAGTACAGTTAAGTGGACCAGCAACAACCCTGGATGAAAAAGAGATTGAAAGTTAAATAAAGAAAGGAGTAACCGAATGACTGACCCGCGTAGATTTGGACCCAAAACAGGTAGTCACCCTTCTATAGGCAAGGAATGTCTAGCATGCCACATCCCCTTCAAGGAGGGAGACTATACTACACTAATCTCTCTTGGGCCTGGTGATGACCTGGAAGCTCAGGAGAGGTCTAGACAGGGACGACCCTACAACGCAGTTGCAGTAGAAGTTCACTACTCCTGTGCCACTGGACACTCAGACCAGGAATCTACCCCAGACAAGAAAGTTACTTAACCCCTGAGTACCGGACAGCGGTTGGCTGAGTCCAAGTCAGGATAGCACAGATAAAGTGTTGCCGATGGCTGCCCGGCACTGAGAGGTTAAGTAATGGAGAAGATCCCACCAGAGAGTAGTTGGAATTTAGAACCAACAGCAGAACAGATACACCGAATCTCTATTCTCTCTATTCACTGTGGGATTAGAGAGGACTTACAGGGTAAGCCTTCCAACCGCAGAGAGGCCAGAAACCTTATCTATGACCTGAGAGCCCGAAGGAAGGCTAAAAGGAGAAAGAAATGACCGAAGAGACCAAAAAGACAAAAACTAGACTACCCTCAAACCTTCTCAGGAAGATACTGTGTAAGTTAAGTCTCCATAACTGGGCGAGTATCCACACTAAGTATGGTCTTGGGGACTCTGAGGGAGTTCCCTACAAGATTGCCTGGAGACAGTACTGCTTGTATTGTCCAGTAGAAAGGGAGAATTCCATCCATGTCAGATAAGTTAGAAGATAGTGAACTAGGAAAACCAGTTCCAGGTGCTATAGAAAGAATCCTAGAAGTAGTCTCTCCATCTGTAACCTTCCGAACCGGTTGGGAAGACAGAGAGTGTGCCTTAGTAGAAGAACTTGTCTGCTCCTGTGGCCTCAACCTACTAAAAGACTATGGAGAGTTTACTGCAAGTCACGAAGAGATAGTAGAGTGTCCCAAATGTGGAAAGAAGTACCAATTCATCTGGAAAGGAATGACTATCAAGGAGGTAGACTAGTCTTAGTGATTTAGAGGGAGAGGCTAGCTTAAGAAGGGGAGGATAACGGGCGCTGTGGGTGCGAAAGCACCTCCGGGAGACAGGCTCCGGAAGTAACCTTCGTATGTTAGATAGGGACACCGGAAACTAGTTCATGCCTCCAAGAGTTGGTGTATGGTAGGAGGATATTAACTAACCTCTCCCTCTAAGTTCCTAAGATAAAAAGGAGTAGATAGTGAAAGCTGAAAAGACAGTAATTAAGCCAGTGTTTTGCAGGGGCTACCCAGAGAGCGGATATAAGTTCCCCACATTAGAGGAGTAGGCAGAAGTGACACTTAAAGCAAGAGATCTAGAGATAGATACTACAATTAAAGCAGTACTTGGATAAGGTCCAGAACATTGTAACCAGCACAAAAAGTTTGTAGACGAGTGTATGGCCTGCCACGATGTTTGTAACGAGAATGTAGACTTTGAACTTCTAGATAGACTAAACGATATCAAGCAGGCAGGAATGAGATATGGGATAAACTGGGTAAGGAGTCAATGGCCTCACTTATTCCAGAGTCCTTACATAAACCCCGAAGTAGTAGAAGCCAAGTTAGAGGAGTCTAAATGAAGTATATAGACACAGAAAGAGTAATTATTAAGAGCTGGTGTAACGAGCCAGAGGAGGGGGCTTTAGACCAGGCCAAGAACCTAGCTAACCTCCCATTCATCTTTAAGCAAGTAGCTCTCATGCCTGACACCCACCAGGGCTATGGTATGCCCATTGGTGGTGTAATTGCTACCAAGGGAGTTGTTATTCCTAATGCAGTGGGTGTTGATATTGGATGTGGAATGTTAGCTGTGAAAACCTCCCTAGAGGAGTTGGATCCAGATACACTGAAGAAGATAATGGGTAGTATTAGGGAAAGTGTCCCGGTAGGCTATAAACATCATAGTGAGAGGCAGGATAAAGCTTTCATGCCAGAGGCTATAGACTTTCCTGTTAATACTACTGAATGGGAAAGTGGACAGTACCAAATCGGAACCCTTGGTAGTGGTAATCACTTCATTGAAGTACAGAAGGGTGACGATGGATATATCTGGTACATGGTCCATTCAGGTAGTAGGAATGTTGGGTTCAAGGTTGCTAACTATTACAATAAATTAGCTAAGGAAATAAATGCCAAGTGGTATTCATCTGTTGAGAGGAATGTTGACCTTGCCTTCCTCCCAATGAGTGAGGACCTTGCAGAGCAGTATATAGCAGAAATGAACTGGTGTTTGGAGTTCTCTCATAGTAATAGGCTGCTAATGTCAAGTCGGATTGCTACTGCGTTTACCACACATACCAATGCCACTTTCGATGGAGGAGTAAACATCCATCACAACTATGCAGAGATGGAAAATCACTTTAGTCAGAACGTGATGGTTCACAGGAAAGGTGCTACCTCCGCAAAGATGGGACAACTTGGGATTATTCCTGGTAGTCAAGGAGCAGCCAGTTATATCGTTCAGGGTAAGGGTAACCCGGAAAGCTTCCAGTCCTGTTCCCACGGAGCTGGAAGACGAATGGGTAGGAAGCAGGCCCAGCGGGAACTTGTACTTAAGGACGAACTTGCCAAACTTGAGGGCATACTACATTCCATCCGAGGAGTGAAGGACCTTGACGAAGCAACCGGCGCCTACAAGGATATTGATGTAGTGATGGCAGAACAGGAAGATCTCGTAGACATTAAGGTAAAGCTTACTCCACTGGCAGTAATAAAAGGATAGTGAGGCTAAGAAGATGGACATTTCTTTTAGTATTAAAACTGGTGACCTAGAAGCTCGCAGCTGTAACACTGACTTATCTAATGATAGACCCCATACAACAGCTGAAATAGTTAAGTGGCAGGGAGAGGAGCCAAGGAGACATTGCTATGCCCTAGCCTATTGGAAGCAGGCTAAGGAGGGATACAACCTTCGTTTCGTTGGCTCCAGACCCTTTGATGTAGAAGAGAGTATCTTTATGAGACTAGCTAACATTAGTCAGTCCATACTAGATGAGAAGTTTGCCTCAGAGGACTAAGGCATAGACAGTTTAAAGGAGTTAACTAATGCCAGAAGAGATAGATTGGTCCCAGTTTGATGGTGACCCAGAAATGACCTGTGGTTGTAGATGCGGAGTAGAGTTTCGCAGCCATGCTAAAACCCTCTATGTAGAAGGAAGAGGAATTATAACCAGAAAGCCTTGTCCAAAGTGTGGACGCAACGACAACTGCAACAGGATTAGTTCTGACCCAGAAATCTTTACTCTAGGGAGATAAATGCCTAGAAGAAAACTAGATAAACTAGACCTTAAGATTGCTGAGATTGAGGCTAAGGTAGTAGTTAGACTCCGCCATGAGATTATCCAAGACTACCTAGACCAGTGTAGGAGAAAGCAACCCTGGTGTCCTTACTTAAGGTCTACCAAGATCTGTCCAAGTATCCAAAAAGCACTAAGAGTAGAAATTTCCGCCACCTTACAGGGGATGGGTGAGCAGAACTAACATACCAGGAGGATAAGAAATGCCAGAGGAGATAAAAGATACCCATAAAGCAAGTAAGGCTGAGAAGGTAGTTATTACCTTTCAGGACGGTCACACTGAGTCCTACGATACCTTTATAGTCCTTGGAGCATCTGGGCTAACACCGGTCTCCAAGGATGGTAATAATATAGTCTATATGGCAGAAGAGGATAGGCTCCAGACTCGTGCCATAGCACATGTTGCTGCTCCCCCTGAGGTTATAGCTGCATTGGTAAATAGCTTCAGTGAACTACTAGACAACTTACTCTCACACTCTAGCCCAAAAGAAGCTCTAGACATTGCAGAAGCGATTCTAAGTATAAGGGCTAAGAGTGTTGAAGGACACACCGAGATAAGGACCCAGGAAATAAGACCGGATAGGAACTAGGTAGAAGTAGATATGCCAGAAAAGATACCAATACTGGGGAGGAAAGAATGAACTTCACTGAAGCACTCCATATCTACCTAGAAGACTGCCACAAATACCCAGACGAATGTAAGAACTGTCCCCTATCTGGAGGAGAAGCTGACGCTGATGACCTATGCTTTAGACTTACCTCTCTAGGTAGAGAGTTTGAAGAAAAGAAACTACTAACAGCTCAGTGTTCGTATGGTAGGAAGATAGACTAAAATGCTAGAAAAGATATTCTATACTTACTCCAAAGAAGTCCAGCATAACTTAGAAGAGGCAGGTCTTGTTAGATGTGCAATCTGTGGATTATTTCTTAATCAAATCCACATTCTACACCTAAGAAGAACTCACAACATTTCCTTAGAAGAATACCAAGAAAGGTTCCCCAAAGGCCTTACCCATAGTGAAAAATGGGGTATTCAAAGATCTCTCGCCAATATGCATCCCTTGGACTTAACAGCAGGGCAACTTCAGGAAAGGTCAGAAAGGATATCCAAACTATGGAAAGAAAGCCGAGAAATGATGCTAGAAGGAATTCGCCTAGTGAATGCTACTGAGGAAAACCATATTAACCGGGTACTAGGCCATCGCAGCAACGGTGAAGCAGTATCTGAGAACAATAGAAGACGCTGGGCCGACCCAGAAGACAGAGCCAGTTGGTCCAAAGCTATTAGAGATGGTATGGCAGGCCCTTTGTTTAGAGAAAGAAGAGCAGAAATTTCAAGGAATAACTGGAAAGACCCTGGGTATGTTAGGAAAACCATGGAAGGTAGGGCAGAAGTAACCAAGCAGGTTCAAGAACCTAGTATGGAGCAGGTTCTCTTCCACATCTGGGTCAACCAAATTTGCCCCGACAATAATCTAAAAGCCAACAAGAAGCCCATACCAGGGGCACGACTAATCCCCGATTTCATAGACGAAGGTGATAAGAAGGTTATAGAATACTTCGGAGTCCACTGGCACGGACCTGAAACTAATAGACCCACAGAAGAAGAGGTCATCGAACGCTACCAGAAAGCAGGCTATCAATGCCTAATCATCTGGTCAGATGAAGTAGGAGCCTCTGACACTGAAAAGAAAATCAAGGAGTTCCTAAATGCCTGAAAGAGTCCCAGTCTTTGAGGAACAGAAATTCTCTCTCCCAGAGGATCTCTATGGTTACCAGAAAGAAGATGTAGACAAACTACTAACCGACGGCTCTTGGTTAAACTTTTCGGAGATGGGAGTAGGCAAAACCCCAGAGGCTCTAGCAGTCTGTGAACTCCTAAAGTGTAGGAGAGTACTTGTAGTTTGCCCCAATTCCTTAAGATGGGAATGGGCTCGCCAAATCAAGGAATGGACTGGTGAAGATGCTGGAGTGTCACTTCGTGCCGCTAGGAAGAGACTAGACAACTTCTTCCTGAAACCTACCAAATACTATATTATCAACTACGAAAGTGTAAGGATTACCAGATACAGAGAGATTCTTGTAGGACTTCCCTGGGACTGTATAATCCTAGATGAAGGACATAAACTAAAGAACTATAGGACTCTTCAAACTAGAGGAGTTGCTGAACTCTGTAGAGCTCACACCAAATCTAAACTACTTATCCTAACTGGCTCTCCTATCATAAACAATCCAGGGGACCTGTTTAGCCTACTCTGTATGGTAAGACCAGACCAGTATAAGCCTGCCTTCAAGAGAGAGTTTATTGATAACTACTGCTACTATAACCATACCAGACACGGTATCCATATCTACGGCTCTAAAAACCTAGAGTCACTCAGGAAAGAAACTAACCCTTTCACAATCAGGAGGACCAAGAAAGAAGTCCTACCTTTCCTTCCAGATAAGTACTACCGCCGTCCAGAACTTGCTCTTAGTCCAGAACAGAGAAAGGTATATGACCAGATGGAGGGTGAACTCTTTGTTATGTTAGACTCAGGTGAACCTCTTCACGCCCCTGGAGTTCTTGCTCAACTAACTAGGTTACGCCAGTTAAATCTTGAGCCTAGAATCCTAGGAGTAGACGCCCCCTCATCCAAAACTGAATTCCTGGACGACCTAATAGACTCTTTCATAGACGAAGAAACTAGTAGTGGGAATGGCCAAAAACTGGTAGTCTTCTCCTGCTTTGCCAAGTATATCTACTACCTAAGTCTGAAGTATAGTAAAATCTCTCACATCAGACTAACTGGAGAAGAGAATGCAGAAAAAAGAGCAATATCAATTGCTAGATTCCAAAGCGACCCAGACATCAAACTTGCCCTCGGTACAATTCAGGCTGCAGGAGAAGGGATAACACTTACTGCTGCCTCTAACGTGGTGCTCATGGATCTTTGGTGGTCGCCTGCTACCAATTCCCAAGCAATTGACCGCCTGCACCGTATCGGACAGAAGAACGCTGTTCAAGTTATCATCCCAACAAACCAAGATACCATTGACCAATCCCTCCATAAAATCCTAAGAAGGAAAGAAGAGTATGCCGCTGGGTACTTCTCAGACCAATCAATAATAACCGAGACAATCCAAGACAGGAAAGGAGCCAAATAATGTCAGTAACCTGTCTAGAATGTGACCTAGATTTTGAAGAAATTACCACCTCCCACCTCAGATCTCATGGAATAGATCTTTGGGACTATAAAAAGAAGTATCCAGAGGCAGTAACTGTAGATCCAAAACTTGCAGCCCAAAGAAATAGAAATCACTCAGAGTCTATGAGGGGCAGAGCAGTAGGTGATAACGAGAAAAGGAGAGAAACTGTTAGGAGAGTCTGGGAAATTCCTGGATACCGAACTAGCCTTGCAATTAAAGCCTCCAATGCAGCTCTAGAGGTCTGGAAGAGACCCGGCTATACCGAAGAGATGTCCCAAATCCACCTAGAAATGTGGAAGAATCCATCTTACGCAGGTAGCCAGACCAGAGCCTGCAAAGATAATGCCTGGCCTGAAAGTGCCCGTATCAAGGCTAGGGAAATTCTTGAAAAACTATGGCAAGACCAAACTTGGGTAGAGTCTAGAGCAGACTACAATCCCTATTCAGAACCTTCACTATATGGTTGGGACTGGCCCATTACCAGGCTAGGTATCTACAAAAGAGATAACTACACTTGTCAGAAGTGTGATAGAAAAGACTTTACCAAAAAGAATCCCATCTCCTGCCACCATATTAACTATAACAAAGAGATTACAGAGGAGACCAATCTAATCACCTTATGCAGAAACTGTAACTTTGAAGTCAACCACAACAGAGAATACTGGCAAGACTTCTTTATCCAGAAAATCCAGGAAATCTATTCGGAGGACCTAAATGGAAGTAGTGTTTCTAGAGGATGAAACTTACAAAAACCTACTTGAGCTGAAGAACTTCATCTCTGTAAAGACCAGAGAAATCACCAACAAAGAAGTACTAGATAACCTTAAACAAGGACTTCCCATATATGAGCAATTTAATCCAAGAGAATTTGACTATGAACCTGAATACACCCTAGGCGAGTGCATAAGCCAAATAATAGGTAGTACCTGGAACGAACAAGAAACTGGAAAAGTAAACTATATCACCTAACAGGAGTATTTCTCTGACACATCCATTATCTCCGAAACCATCAATGAGAGGAGAGCAACCAAATGACCAAACTAAACTGGACATACCAGAAAGTAGTTAGACCTATTATAGCCTGCTTAACAGTGTTCATCCTAGTAATTACTTCTATATATTTACTAGGGGAGCTAGCGCCAGCCCAGTCCTGGTTTGAAGAAAATCTCTGGGTAGGCTATGTCTGGGGATTAGTAACTCTCTTCTGGATGATCTATGTCTCCATCTGGGGTCTAAAAGGACTAAGGAAGCGATCCAAATGACCAAAGAATCCGAGCAATCTGGACACTTCTGCTTTAGATGTAATAAGGACATCCCCTTACTACACAGTAGTTGGGAGGGAGTCAACTCAACTAGTAAACTCCACTGGTTTGTTAACTACTGTCCAAAATGTGGTACAGTAACTAATATAGAGCAGACTACCTTCCACTATAGTAATCTAGTACCAAGGATAGGTAGAATAAAATCCTTTCTATTCATCCTTCTCGTAGGTACTCCTCATCAACTGGTAGCCTGGCTTATAGGAGGCCTAGGCCCCGGGATAGGACTATCTACACTTGTATTACTTCTTGCCTGCCTATTCTCTAGAAGTAAAATATACCAAGTTGAGTCCTGTCCCTATACTCGTTGGGGGCAATATCCAGAACTAGTAAGAGAGGGACTAAATGACCAAAGCAGTCTCTAAATGGATCTGGACCTTCATATTAGGTCTAGTAATCCTAATAGTATCCAATATGGTCTTCCCCATCAAGATACCAGACTTCATAGCTATAACGATTATCATACTCTGGGGATTTGGTCTACTAGGTGTGTTTGCTACTATTATAAGACATGGAGTGGATACTAAATGACCCCAAAAGTTTTCAGGAAAGGAGAATCCATCCCTAACATAGAAGACCTCCTAACAGAACTCAAAGCAGGAAACTGGGTATACCTCCATAAGGTCCCTAAGCACCCTAGTATTATCCTCAATATGACCCTGGGCACCGTAAGAGGATTTCTACACAAGGGACTTATCTCCTACGCCATAAGGAGGCAACCAAATGCCTACCAAAGAAGTCCAAAAGAAAAAGACTATAGGCTGTCCCCAAGCTAAGAAACTACTAGGGAAAGAAACATCCTGTCTAGAGTGTCCCATTCCAACTTGTCTTTTAGATGGTCCTAACTCCTCTTCCCCCAGACAACTTAGACTACAGTCCAGGAATAGAGAGATACTAAAACTATCCAAAGAAGGCAAGAGTGCACAAGAACTAGCAGAAGCCTTCAAACTGAGTCCCGAGTCTATCTGGAGACTACTACAAGTGCCAGAAAACTGCCAAATCTAGTGCAAATAATGGTTGAACTATTCCCACAAACTTGCTATACTATAGACA
>Ga0075125_10000982_pt1 | contig 13390 bp, 31 predicted proteins | sample AntAceMetag02UKN_FD_69810 | JGI IMG/M metagenome (GOLD analysis project Ga0075125, IMG submission 69810) | Saline lake microbial communities from Ace Lake, Antarctica - Antarctic Ace Lake Metagenome 02UKN | ecosystem: Environmental > Aquatic > Non-marine Saline and Alkaline > Saline | place... | reverse complement strand
GGAACACCAACTGCTACTAGAAAACTTATCACTCCGGCAGCAGAAGGCACGGGAGTTATACCCGGTCAAGCTCCATATACAGGAACTACGTTACCTGCTGTTTCTCCAAATCCAAGAGTAAAGCTTACTTTTGAAGAAATTCAAAGAATATTGAAGACTAAGCAAAAAAAGGGTGGGATATTAAGGTCTAAGGGAATGGAGAAAGTTAACCCGAAAGCCATCATAGAAAAGTAGCTTATCTCTCCACCCCCACTATCTCTTCTTCTTTAATAAAAATATACTGTTTATCTTTAGGAAGCGCCCTGTTCCACACACGCTTGAAGTGCGCTATATCGCCTACTTGAGCCGATTGAGCCTTTAAAACACCCTTTTTTGTCGTTTTCTGACCCCCTACAGCTAAGACAAGTGCTTTGTGGGGTTTCTCTTTGACTGTTTCAGCGATAAATAGTCCTGAAGCAGTTTGTCTGAGATCTGAGATGATCTGACAGAAGTATTTTCCGGCTAGTGGTTTTATGTTCATAGCATATCCTTACATAGTACAGCTCGAGGTTTTAAAGATTTGAACTCATTGCCTTGTTCGTCTGTTATTGTTGTACCTTCGTTACGATTAAAAAGCACATGATCCCCTACCTCAAGATCGCCTCTAAACGGACTCTCCGGCCCGATAGATATAACCTCTCCGTAGTATTCCATGACATTCTTTTTACCACCATAAGTTTCGGGAATGAACATATTTCCTATCTTTTCTTTGTAGTGGACTTTGACGATAAGCATATCTCTAGGTGCTATAATTTTCTTACCCATTTGTAGAACTCCTTGTTTGTAATAGCATTGATGCAACGGATTATTTCTTTGATCTGCGCTATGTTAACTTCTTTCTTCTTTCCTTCTAATTCTGCTACTTTTTCAGATAAAGTTGTAATCTTCATTATTAATCCTTTCTTAATTTATCTACTTGTTTATGAAACCTCTCACGTGGTGTCCATGTTCTTCGTTTGTATAATATCCTTGCTGAGAAATACCCTAAGAAGAAACATACTAAATAGTCTACGTTCATTTCTCCACCTTTCTTAGCATTATCTTATTGAAAAATCTCCTTAGACAGTAAGAGCGTATCAGGCTTATGACTGTGAAGATAATCCCGATGTTAAATGCCTTGCTCGGAGTAACATTTAAACCAAACATAGAAAGGATCAGAAGGTTAGCTGACCAGTTGATACCAAAGCCTATAACGATATTTACTATAGACTCAAATAGTGAATGTTGTTTAGTCTGTCCGTTTTTCATGAAATGGCAATTCCTTACATTGAAATCCTGCTGCTTTTTTATGTCCACCACCACCATATTTCTTAGCAAGTTCTGAACAATCTATATCTTTAGTTGAATAGATAGAAACAGTCCATTGTTTTCCATCAAATACAAATGGCATCATTAAATCAAAATCTTCTTTAACTGAATTAAAAAGTTGACTCGACACACTTCCTGCATTACAACAAATGACTTTATATCCTTCAAAAGTAGCCCAAAAAGACCAGCTCTTGATTAATCCTGCCCAAGTTTTATCTCGATATTGCAAGGCAATAAGTCCTTTATTCATAATTTCTGAAAAATTCTCTAATGAATATTCTTTATTACCAAATTCTAACCATCTTCTCCACTCACAGCTTTCAGGATGATTTTCGTAAAGACGTATTCCTGTTTGTAAAACATTTAAGTCATTTCCATAATTCGAAAAATCCCAAATGTCATAATCGCCAAGCATCTTGACAATTCGTGGTACTTCTCTTTCTGGAAAGAAAAAATTCCAAGTTAAGACACAACCAGCAACACCGTCTTTTCTTACTCCACTAACTTTTCCTTCAAGATGAGCATTTTTCTCTATTGCTGTTTTGTGATGATCTATCCATATAATTTTATCTGTAAGTTGTATTAATCTTTCAAAATCTCCTTCTTTTTGTAAAGAAAAATCAACAATAACAATAGTCTCATTCTGAACAATTGAATCAAAAGGAAAATCATCTTTATAATTTATCGGTATATAAGTCTCACCGCTTTTTTCTGATTCACTATTATTATAATATTCCTTTACAATCGCTCCTGCACATTTCCCATCCATATCCGTGTGATAAAAACATTTCATTCTAATGCTCCTTTCTCCTTTATACACGCTCTTAATATATTTGAATAGTTGATATTGTCATCTAATGTATCGCCTATTTTCTCACCCTCAACCTTTGCTTCGCTCTTTAGAAGATTTGCTATTCGTGAAATCTTGTCGCACATTCTAACCAACACTCCTGTCTCAGCACTACATACACCAAGAAATTCAACTAACTTGAAGTTCTTTAGAGCATCACCATCTCCGGCATAGTCATGGTTCTTGGCTTCCATGATCTTATTGCATCTCTCAAAGGCTTCTTTTTGGATTGCAAACAGTTCTTCTTTTGTCATTTTGTCTCCTTAATCTTTATAAAACCAAGCTACGTTACCTGAATCGGTCATACCTCTAACGGACTCAATCTTTCCGGATAATCTTGCTTTTCTCAGAAATTTATCTGCCCGCACCTCGCTTATATTCATTTTCTTTGCAATTTCTTTAAGCGTAGAATATCCTTTGGGATTTAAAGGAAGTTCTCTATTCTTTAAAAGCTCACCCCACGTCATTCTCATGTTTGTTTTTTTCATAATTTCATAGTCCCCGCTTTCTGTGCCTTGATTCTGCGAATAATGGGATACCAGTTATAATCTGTTTTGCTTGTTATTTCAAATAATACTACTCCCCAATCCACAAGTCCGCTGCATAACTTAGCTCCAAATTTAGACCCTAAACCCTGTAAGGCCGGAAGCGTCATACATAATTTACCAGAAGTTCCGCAGTGAGTGAAATAATGAACATGCGATCTTATGATAACATCAGCCCTTGGTTGCATATTTGTTAAAGCCCAAAGTTCATTCCATAATGCTTCTTTAGATATGGCTGTATGTCGGCCATAAGGTACGGATGAACTTCCTATGTGATGTTTAATATCAAATATCAGACCATTAACATTGATCCATTCGTGAGCACCAATCTTATCTATTTGAGCAGAATCTTTAATGATGTTCTCCCAGTCGTCACCATCTGTACTGGTGTGATAGGGAGTATTATGGCACATAAATCCCTCTGCTATATAGGTCTTAGAGGTTGTACCTAATCCCCACACAGTTTTCTCACCTATAAATTCTATATTTTCTATATATGTTTTATTCTTATTTGTATTTCTAATGCGCCCCATTTTATTTACATTGAACTTCGCCATTAATCTTGGTGGCCTAATACGACCTAAGAATTCAAGGATTCTGCAATACCCACCCCTTATAGAGATTTGTAATATCTTTTTATCTCTTTGTTTTTTAGATATACCAATATGAATTCCTAAATCCTTGCAGAATTTTTTTACTGTTTTAAACATTTCATTATTGTTTTGACACGCATCAACTCTAAAAGTGTGTTCATTGTAGGCTCCTCTTTTAGTCTTTAATGACATACATAAAGAACCTTCACCATCAAAAAATCCAGATAAATATCCTGCTTCATAGCTTGTGTTCTTTTCCCAAGGTGTTATTATTCTTGTAAACTCTATCCGCCATTTTCTACTATGATTTTCACACCATATTTTTCTTTTAAAAAGTTCTTGTGTCTGTACCCATTTATATTTATCGTGTCCATAATTTATTAGAAATGGATGTTCTTCTGAGGCATCAATTATTGTTCCATCAGATAAATATATTCTATAAGTATTCTTAATAATTGGTTTATTTTCTACAACCGTAGATTCACAGAAATACCTATTATTACTTACTGTGTCTAATTTCTCTGTAAAAGATAGGAGTCTGTCTCCTTTTTTCAGGTGTTCAACGTTTCTCCACTTTAAATCAGCCGTTAATACTCTGTGTCCAGCTGTTAAGCAACCAAAAGTGGCGATAACCTTCATGTCCTTTTTGCCGTATTTTCTAATAAAGTTTATTACTTTAGTTGCCATATTACATTGTTCGTGCATATCTGCTGTAATAAGTTCTGTGCCGCCAGATTTCTTTCCTTTGCCTTCTATTAGATCACCATTAATTACTAAAAAATCTAACTCCGGCAATGTCTTTAATATAGCTTCAAAATTATCCCATAAAGACTTTGCGATCTTATACCATTTGTTTCTTTTTGTTGCTGAGTTTTGTTCGTATTTATGTTGATAAGACGGTGGAGTAAGACCGACTAAATGACCGCAGTGTAGATCACCTAAAAATAATCCATATTTTTTATGTGACATTTATGCTCCTTTCTTTATCTCCGCTTTTATAGCTTCGATAGCTTCTTCATTTTCTCTCTTTTGCATGAATTTTACATGAGAGTTCATGCACTCTAGTAATCATATATGGTTACTTGTTAGGTTTACCTTACACATGTTAGGTTTCATTTATTCAACTCCTTAGATTCGTTAGGTGTGTGTATATCTCTCTTACACCTTTTACATATTCTATGCCATATCTTATAATCTGTATAAAGTGTTAAGAATGGTTTACGTAAATCATGTCCTTTAATTAAACAAATTAGATTACTCATTTATTCAACTCCTTAACAATTTCTAGGCATTTGTTGAAGCCTATATCATGGTTTTGTAAACTTATGATACCTGCGTCACTAACATGAATCATGGTGAGGTCTGGTAATAGTTCTTTCTTCTCAGGCAATTTAACATCACAGATACCACTAGCTAGGATAGCTTTAGAAACTCCCTTGTGGTCAAAATATACATTCAATCTTTGAGGTGCGTATAAATCACATATCAACTTCTCCAACTTTTCCTGTTTAGTCATTGTCTTTCTCCTTTACAATCTCCATATAATTACCAAAACTATTATTACTCCAATTGATAGACACCTTAAATATGCCCCATGTGCTGAAGGTATAAAATTCCATCTCCAGTTATCAAACAAACTGTACCATAATAAAATAAGTAATATAGAGGCTAGTATTCTAATTTCTCTCCATTCATATCTTTTAGCTTTTGTTCGTAGTATTTATCCCCTCTGCCAAACATCCATATTACTGTGCAAAATATAATTGGTATTGATATAATGATAGCTGTAATTATAAATAGAATTATAAATAGCTTCATTTCGTCACCTCCCAATAATCATCACAACTTCCATCCTTGTTGGGTTTATAATCGCTATAGCATTGATACTCGCTAGATTTAGCTGTGAACCTATAACAAGTCTTTCGTAATTTACATTTGCTATTAGAACACATTGATATATCAGGCATCCTTATCTCCAGCGTTTGGCTTTAAATTCCCATTCTTCAACTCCGATATTATCATTTCAGCTTCGTATTGAGTAAGCTCATTAATAAGTTTTCCGTAGTTTTTAGATGACCACTCATCTGCGGATAGACCATTTTGAAAGTCTAGTATCGTAGAGCAGAGTGTCATCTTTGTATTAAAGTTCATAATCTTTATGTAACTCCCAAAAAGCGTTAGTGTCTACTCCGAAGAAGTTCTGCATAAAACGATCAACCTTTTCCATATATTCGCTAAACTCTGCTTTTCCTAATGTTGTTGTCGTAGGTTCTTCTATCTCTATGAATTGACCTTTGTGCATTATCTTTTCTGATAGGAAGTGAGTTTTTATATCTACATGAAGTGCTTGCTCGGAGAAATGACCATGTTCTTGTACGTTTGCATCATTGATACACCAGTGGAGGTATACCCAGTAAAGAGAATTTTGCGGAAGTGTTCGAGTCGCACCCCATTTAACAGTAACTAGTTCATTCTTTGGTGGAAGCTTTTGGTTAAATTTTAGCTTACCAATAAGCTGTCCCTGTTCGTCAATCTTTGTGTCTAATACTCGTGCGATTATTTTAGGCATTAAAAGTCGTCCTGTAGTTTTTCCTCTTTCTTCTTTTGCTCAAATACCGATATGAGCGTATTAGGAATATGACTTAGCTTTACATATTCTTTATCATTCTTTCCTGTAAAGAGAATCCCTATCTTGTTCCAAGAAACTTTTTCTTCTCCATCTTTTGTATAGCTCTCCCTGATACATAAATCTTTCATTTTTTCTCCTTTTTTAGTTGGAATTTATGTCCACACTTAGGACAAGTTATAACAAACTGAATATCCACTTTTTTAGTTGGAATTTATGTCCACACTTAGGACAAGTTATTTGGTTTTTAATAATTTCTTGAAGTCGTAACTTTTCTTTGCGATCTTTTTCGGCTTTAGCTTGTGCCTTCTCTTTAGCTTTTCGTGCTTTTTCCTCAACATCCTTTTTTTGAGCTTCTATTCTTTCTCGTTCAATGCGAGCTTGTTTTGATAATTCTTCTTGCTTGGCTACTGCTGTGGCTCTTATGTCACGCATCTTTTTCTCTAGTTCTTGTCGTTCTTTCCTTGCTTTTTCTTCAATAGCTTGCTTTTCGGCTTGTGCTTTCTCTTGTTCTTTACGGTGTTTTTTATCTCGTGCTTCTGCTTCTTTTTTAAGGCGTTCATTCTCTTTGCGAATACGTTCTCTTTCATCTGCTTCGGCTTTCTCTTGAGCAATTCGTGCTATCTCATCTTTCTTCTCAGCTTCAAGGCGTAACGCTTCCCTCTTTTTATCTTCTTGAATTTCAACGAATTTCTCTTGATGTTCAAGATATTCTTCAATAGGTATAATAAGAGCCTTTAAGACATTAGCAATTCCATCGATAGCCTTACCTTCTCGTAGAGCTTGTTCTTTTAAACCTTTTCTAGCTTTCTCGATAGCAATTCGTTTTTCTCTGAGAAATAATCTTCCGGTACGAGCCATCTGCATTTCAGCTTTTTGCGTTTCGTTGGTAACCACAAGTGTTTTTGCTTTCTTTGCCCATTCGTCTGCTACTTCAAAATAATTCTGAAAGTTATCTAAGATATACTTTGCTTTTGATTGTTCAAGACCGCTTTCCTTGACAATTACTTGCAGTTGATTTTCCATATTTCTCCTATCTAATTTTATTGGTTATCTCTTCTAATTCATCACAAAATAGAGCGAGTTCGATTTTTAATGCTGTGATATACTTTTCATCACGTTGAACACGAACGATCAAAGGTTTCAATCCCGGACTATAAGATACAAAATCCCAAAATTTAAAGTCTGTCACATAAAGCGAAGATTGCACTTGCCCGAAATACTCTGATGGTAACTCTCCACTAAGCAAATATTTAACCTGAGTTTTAGGTAAAACATTCTTCAATTCAAGTCCATATTCATTGTTGATAATTCCATCTGGAGAACATAGAAACTTTTTATCCTTATCTTTATAGATAACCCCGACTTGCTTTACCTCAACGTCATGCAGTAATTCATACAGTTTTCTTGATTCATCCTCTCTTTCATTCCCCATTAACATATTGGCATTTTTATAACCTTCTTCTCTTTGCCCTGTTACAATCTCTGCTGCTAATTCGTGCAGATATCCAATACGTTGTTTACTCGGCTTACCATCGTTAGTGATTATTTTCGATACGTTTGAGGCGCTTGGCTTCCCAAGTTTCTCTTGAAACCATTCCTCGCTGCCTTGAACACAATTTATTATCTTCATTTTTTGACCTTCGCTTTCTTGGCATCAAGAGCGGCCTTTGCTTTAGGGAAGTCGGACTTTAGTATATCCTCGGTTTTATCTACTCCCATAAACTTTAAGAATGGTTGAGCTTTACCTTCAATTCCAAGAGAGATAAGATCATCACGAAGAATCCCCAGTTGTTCTTCTGTGATTCGTTCTGCATCGGCTGATGCGCCATCATCGTCTGTATCGTGCGTAGCAAGGCCTAAGACAGCAAGTAGTGTATATCTCTCTAGGTACGAGATCGTGCTGCCTATAGCTTGTATCGAGTTTTTAGACCCTGTTGTGTCAGCTAGGGCAGAGAGACTTGTTTCTTCGCTATGTCCTAAAACATGAGTGATCTTACAAGTAACAATAATCTGACCATTCTGTTGAGTTCTCCATGAAGCGGATAGGCCGTATTTGCTTAACTCTGCTGTAATTTTCTTTACTACGTTAGCGAGAGAGGCATGGTTATACTTAACTTCCTTATACTTGACCGTCTTGTCTTTGTCAATCTCTGGTGGATTAGCTTTGAACTCTGCCATTGATACATGGTAGGCTTTTCTAGCTTCATTAGCTTCGTATCTTTCCTGAAGCGTTAGAAGCTTTTCTAACTTTTCTAAATCCGCCCCACCTGATACTGCCAACTTAATCATCTCAGCAGGGGAAGTATCTTGCTTTACAATTATTGCTTTCTTCTCTATCATTATTCACTCTCCTTTTTCTTGGCTAATTTATTCAAAGTATACTTATAACCTATACTGAATTTATCAAACGGCAGCCCCATGTGGTTTAATGTATGCTCTACAAAGGATAATTGATCGCTCTGGGGAAATCCGTCGCACTCGGTTAAGACTGAATCTATTATTTTACTTTGCATCATTTTGTTCCTACCGGGAATGGGGCTTCATTGTTAATATTTTTATTATCGGCTGTGTTTCGTACTTTTCGAAACTTATCAAATTTTTTAGAGAAGTCACTCAAGGACATTCCGTTTTGAGCACAAGAACGAATCCAAATTGAGATGCCTTCGTAAATTCTGTCAATATCTTTATCAATATTCATTGTCTAGTTCCTCCCTTTTTATCATTTCTTGCAGTATTCCTTGGTTAACCTTGAATATCTTATTTCTATCTTCCTGTAATTCATCAAACCACTTAAATCCCTTCACTCTCAATATAGCTTCAACGATAGCAGGATCACCCGATAGATGATGTTGACAATGACATTTCCGACATAGTGGCACTAGATTTCTCTCATCCCATCTGAGTCGCATTGATTGGCTTTTTTGTATAAAATGGTGCATTTCTGAAGTTGGATCCCCACATACAAGACAACGAGGATTAAGCGGTACATATTTCTGCTGAACAAGTCTATCTAATTTCTCTTTGAGTTTTTGTATTTTAGATTTCTTCTGTTTCTTCATGGTCTTTTCTAGCCTTCTCTAAGTTATAGTTAGAAAATAGTTCTTTCTTAAATTCTCTAAATTCACGTTTAGCGAATTGTTGTGGTGTTTCTGGTTTCATCTTACGATTCAAGATTCCCATTTCAACTCCACCTAAACATTGGTAAAATACATAAAACGATCACTAGCATAAGACTGAGTAAAACTAAAAAGCTTTGCATGGTTATTCCTTTCTCTTTTCGTGAACCATTTTTTTGTAAAGGATAATTGCTTTCTTAACTATTGTAGTCATCCAGCAACCTTCCTTAATTGACATTTCCTTAACCGTTTTGTGCGTTTGCTCGTCGAGGTCAACCATGTGTCTTGTATTCTGTTTAATTGCCATTTGTCGTCTCCTTAACTTATACTCAAGTATAGCATGGTATGTTATTGTATGTCAAGTCTTTTCTTTACTCATTTTCGGCACTTGCTGATTATCACCTTTTCTTACAATCGTGCCTTTCTGTGTTACTCTGAATCCTATCTTAGCGTAGAAATCTCTGTTCTCCTCCTTCTCTGTCCAACTCTTTTGAGTTTCTTCTTCCTGAAGATCAAAAAATAAGTAATTCTCCGGTTTAAAGTAAAGCTCACAATACCCTGTCGCCCCGTCGTTGTTTTTACTTATATAGACTGTGTATTTATTAAAGTCTTTTTGATCGTTAGTATCTCTGTAATTCCATTTTAAAAGTACGACAACATCCGCATGTGTCTCAAAAATTGATGAGCCGGACAAATGGTGAAGCTGTGGATCTTTATTATCTGACTCTCTTGAAGCTCTCCCTGTCTGACTTACTATGATTCCGCAGAAATTATACCTTATAGCCATTTCCCGAAAGTGTTTAATATATTCGTCAAAGTCGTCTTTCTGAATACGAGCTTTTCTCTTAGTCATTTGAGCGTAGTCTAAAATTATAACATCAGGCTTAGTGTTTAATTTACTTACTAAAGTGTCCACGTCTTGCCAAGAATCCCCGATGCAGTCGGTTATAACTAATCGCCATTTCTTCAAATCATTCTCAAAAGATTTGATACTGTCTAAGTGTTGATCTCTATGCCCAGTAAAAAGGCTTACATTCGGTATTTGATATTTTTGGCAGAGAAGTCTTTCTAAGCACCTCGTTACAGGTATTTCTAAACTCAAATACATAACAGAGAAATCTTGTTCTGCCCAATCTCTTGCGAGTTGAAGGCAAAAACTGGTTTTCGCATGACTCGTGTAAGCACCGACTACATATAATTGACCTTTCTTAAAACCCCAAAGTTTCTTATTGAGATCGGAAAGGTTTTTTATAGGAAGCTCAGGCTCTTTTCCACGTTGCTTTAGAATTGTGTCCAGTTGATCGAAATAAGTAAATGCCGGTTTAACTGTGTTTGGAGTGTTCATTTTTGGTATGGCATCTGTAACTTCGTGATTACTCATTGGCTTATCCTCTCATGGATTGTTTGGTTAAAACTCGCACAAACAATGTCGTTCGATAAAATCAAAATAATCCTGTTCACAATCCTTCTTTAACTTCTTAGCTTTCATTCTATACCATTTGTCTATCTGTTCTTTAAGTGGTAGGTCACGAATGAAGAAGTATGCCTTCCCACCATATTTCTCTCTTGCTATGTTCTCTATTTCCTCAACAGTATTTGTTTGCGTATTCATCTCTGATTCCATCGATATAATCCTCCTGAGCTTTTCTAATTAAGATGAGATTGTTTAGAATAGACTTGTCTTTATCGAATGATCTCGATTCTACTCTGCCGACAACCCATTGAAGAAAATTCTCTGCTTCTCTGATCTCGTTCTCTAATTCCGCCTTGAGTAAATCAAACAAGGAGCTTGAGGGGTGGGAGTCCATGCTTTACCTCCTTTCTTTTTGGTGGAATTATCCAGTCTTTCCAGTTATTAAAGAATGTAGAACCGTTTTTAATGTACTTTGACTCTATTTTATCGGATACTATATAATCATTATAGTTTTTGATCGCCTTTTGAATATCAGCATAATCTCCTTCAGTTTTTACTGAGGACTTGAAATAGCGCTCGGCCGCTTGCTTGCCGTCTTTGTTGGGGTATTTAGTCCATAGAGACTCGAAATCGAAACACGCTCTACTCTTATCTATACTAACCTTATCTAATCTAACCTTATCTATGCCGTCTTTTGGTTGTCGCTTGGTTGTCATCTGGTTGTCATAAGGAGGAATCTTAGAGTCTGTGAGGCGGTCTTTACGTATGTGCTGATACTCCAACCATTTAAGGAAACTAATATATTTCCGGCCATCAGCTTCATACCTCTTAAAGTGTCGCATACTACTCTCAACCTCGCTTAATAGCGATTCTACCTGTTTTAACGAGATATCCTCAAATCTGAAAGCGATTGCCCTTATATTGTTGAGATTGCCACTCAAACGACCTTCATCATCAGCATGGATTATACAGGCAATGAATAGGAGCTTAGCCCGATCTGATAAGGACCCGAAGTGTTCGTCTCCCCACATGCACTGATCTATCATTCGTTTAGGCATCAGTCAGTTCTCCATTTTCTCTGATCTGAGAGTGAGAGTTTGTAGAGATTAAAACTTTCAATAAGGAAATTATCATCTTCTTCATACAAGAGCCAAGACCAGTTAAAACCTATATCTTTAGCACCATTAGGATATTCATTTCCGTAACGATCTTCTGCTAACGGAACACATATTCTTTGACTCTTTTTATAAGCAATAATCCAACAACCATTAACAGCAAACACCTCACCCACCTCAATATCTGACCATTTACATTTTCTTAGTGTTCTCATTTCTTACCTCCCTTTATAATCAAATCTTCTCTTGGATATACATAAGTACAGGTATCACCCTCAAACTGTATCCTAACGAATCCGCAGAGCATTATTCTTCGCTTCGTGCCGTTTAATCGTGTCTTAGTTACCCACATATTTACGTTAGGGTCTATTACCAAAGCCTTGAGTTTCTTTAATAATCCGTCTTTTCTTCTTGCGTGCATGGTTGCTCCTATCATAAAGCCCTCGTTAAAATATCTCTCTTTTCGATCAATCTATCCCTGAGACTGATAGCGTGTTCTCTGTTTAATACCTTTTTATGTATTAATTGCTGACGAATCTTTGCCAATCTTAGCCGGACGGTCTCTAGTTTATCTATTGTTTTGATATTTTCTAAGGTGTTATGGCAGAGACAGAATTTATTCTTATTGTATGAATTTAGCGGAGTGGTGCATCCTCTTTTGAGGCAGATTCTTTTAAGTTTTCTTTCGGCAGGTAGTTTTCTCATTTATTCCTCTCTATCTGAAATATCTACAAATTCACTCCCACATATAGGGCAGAGACCTTCTTCGGGAATAACAAATTCTCCACATTCTTGGCAGATGCCTTCTTCATCTTTGCTCATCTCCCACCCCCGCAGATTGTACCATCTTCAATCATTTTACTTAATCCTCTGAACATAGCCCGATGTATCTCTAAACTTCTTTTGTGCATACTTATATATTCATTGCGTAGAGCATCATTGTTCTCTTGTAAATGAGGATAGATTCCCTTTCTAGTTTCTACAGGCATATTGAGAAAACCAATACCGGCACAGAGAAACAAAAAGAATATACCTATCGCCCACAACAACATTTCATTATTCTTGATCCATATATTTATGCTGACTAGGTTCATTTAATCTCCTTTCAAAAGCCAACCGGTTAAGATTACTCGACGAGGTTCTGATTTCTAATTGGAATTGTTTTTTTATTTCAGCGTTGAACATAACTAATCTTAACAAATCATGCGTACTCTGTCAACTCTTTTCTCAACTATTTTTTCATTCTTGACTCACTCGAATGTTTGTGTCATTCTAGTTTATGTTAATCAAGAGGAATCATGTATGAGAAAACATCAAACCCAGATTTAGACGATCTGTATTATCATAGTAATACTGGAGAGTTTTCATTGCAAGAAGAAGAAGTATTTGAGAAGCATCTTACAAAGCTACGAAATGCGGCAGATCAGTTTAAGAATCGCAACGGAGACAGAGTGGCATGTATAACAAGTCGTGTAAGGCTCTGGTACTCAAGATCACAATACCCTGTGGAGAATTAAGATATGAGATTAGCATCAATAATAGCATTAACTTTAGGAATAATTGTAGGTATATTCTGCACCATTTCTTGGAATATGGGAGGCAAAGGCAATATGATACTTGCTTACTTTCTAAAGTATCCTGCTATCATTCTAACTATTCTAGGTGCTATTGGAGTATATGTTACTAAATAGGCTTGTGGCTATAAAAGATCACAACACATTAATGACGTTCAATAATTGAACATAAATGTCTCAAAAAGTGAACACATGACTAAAAATATA
>Ga0075125_10000980_pt1 | contig 13396 bp, 10 predicted proteins | sample AntAceMetag02UKN_FD_69810 | JGI IMG/M metagenome (GOLD analysis project Ga0075125, IMG submission 69810) | Saline lake microbial communities from Ace Lake, Antarctica - Antarctic Ace Lake Metagenome 02UKN | ecosystem: Environmental > Aquatic > Non-marine Saline and Alkaline > Saline | place... | reverse complement strand
AACTTTCGGGTATTTCAAGAAGAAACAACCCGCCAAGCCCGCCGCCGAGGTTCCTGCGGTAGCCAAGGCCATCGAGGACAAGCCGGAGTTGAAGAATTGGCGGAAGCCATACGCAGAAGAACAAGATGTGTGGCTTAAAGGAGCAATTCTTAAAGAAATAGCTAACGGCAAAAGCACTCCACAGGAACAGGCCGACGCACTTGAAAGATTAAAGGCCATAACAGACCAAATCGGTGGGGCGGATATAGCGTATGATATTTCCGTTAATAATGCTTCGTCAGCTAAAACAAAAGCTGAAGCTCTGGATTTGCGTGAAAGATTGATGCAACCTATCGCCAAGCCTGCCATTAAACCAATCGTACCCCCGCCCGCCCCAACCACATCCAAAAAGGTAAAGACCCCCCCGCTGGCTCCGGCTGGCAGGACGGATACTCAAACACCCCCGGAGGCCCCGGCGGGGGCTCCTTTGCCAGAATCGAAGTCCCCGCCCACTCCAATAACACCAGTGCCTGTCGGCACAGGGCGAAAGCCCACTACCACAACGGAGGCTGGCGCGGGGACAATTTCTTTAGGGACCGACACGCAGATCCACGGAACCCGCGGTCAGGACTACAAGGCCAGGTACGCGGTTGTTCCCCGGTCGGAACTGATTGCAAGCCATGACGGATTGAGTTTCGCCAAGAATGCCGAATATCCGCTTGAAAATGCCAGGGATTACACGAATCCGGCGGAACAGGCCAAGGTGCAGGCGGTCAGATCCGATTTTATCCCGGACCGGCATGTAACTGATTCAACCGATGCGTCGGTGGGTCCGGTCATGGTGGCCGGCGTCACCGATGCCCAGGGTGTTCGTAAGCTGGTCGTACTGGGTGGGAACAACCGTGAAATGGCGATTCAAACCATGACGCCAGAGAAACGGAAAGAACTGGCAGATTTTACCAACGCCCGGGCGGAACGGTTCGGGGTCAAGAAAGTGCCAGATGCCGAGCATGAACTTGTGCGATTCATGGGCGAATACGATTTGCGCGAAGCCGGGACCCGCGAGAAGCTACAGAGCATTATTGATTCCCTGAACCCGAGCCCTGGCAAAGTGCAGAGTCAGTCCGAAATGGCGGCGGTGGATGCCGGGAACGTACCGATTGAGCAACTTGAAGGCGTGGACATAGACGTAAGCCCGAAAGCTGCAGTAGAGAAAGTGGCGAACCTTATCAGCGAGGGGTATCTTGACCGTAATTTGCGTAGCCAGATATCCGAGCATCCCGACCAGGCCCAGGAATACTTGCGCCGGGTCATGGTGAATGTGGCGTTTCGGAACAGGAAAGTTGCTGATTTTGTAAGCGGGTCAGATACGAAGTCGGCGTCGGCGCGGGGATTGATCGAAGCGGCGACGGCGGGAGTTGTCGAATTGCGGGTGAAAGGGCAGAACGAGCTTGCCGATGCTTTCAGCCGGTCGATGGCGACGATTGCGGATTACATTCGCAATGGGGATACGTTGCAAGCCGCGTTATACAAGACCGCGAAGCAGACCGAGATGGACAAGTCTATGGCGATCATCCAGGACGTAGCCGAAACCATGAGGCGTAATGTGGAAGTCAGCCCGAAAGGGAAGGTGATTGCCGAGGATACTATCCAGAATTTCAAGGACGTATGGAACCGGATCAACGACGCATTGAGGAAGTGGGATGCGGAGCCGGATATGTTCGGACCAAAAATGAAGGTTGACGAAGTTATCCGAACCATTTTGAAGAAGATTCAGGAAGAACAGTCGTTTGAGAATGGAGAAATCCGGGTATCAAGAGGCGATCCTAAATCAGAAGGTCCGTACAAGACGATCAAGGCCAAGCAGGGGCAATACCTGGTTGATGAGATGATGAAGGGCTGGAAGAACACGCCGACCGGCGGCGCCATTGTGGTTCAGAACGAAGACGGGCTGGATGCTCTCGGATTAAGTGACGAATCCATGCAAGCGGTCAGAAACAGCAAAGCGGAAGGGTTTTACCATATCCCCAGCGAAACGGTTGTTATTATTGCCGACAACCTTAAACGCCCGAGCGACGCAATCCGGGTCATGCTCCATGAAACAGTCGGGCATTATGGACTGCGGAAAGTCCTGGGCGTAGAGTTTGAGGCCGAACTAGACCGGATCGGAAAACTGATCCCATCCGAAGACTTGAAAAAGGCGGTAGAAACTTACGGCAAAGACCTGGCCGTTGAAGAATACCTGGCTACAGAAGCTCCCTTGCGTAACCCGACCCTATGGCAGCAATTCGTCAAGGCCGTCCGTGCCGCGTTGCAACGAATGGGGATCAATGATCATATCTTGGAGAAATGGGATACGCGCGGCGAAGTGGACAAGTTGATTGACACAGCCCGGGATTATCTGGAACGAGGCGAAGGGAAGGAACAGGCGAGGGGTGAGGGAGTGAGGTTGTCTGTTGCTCGCGCGACTGGATCATGGAGCGACTTCAAACGTGGAGTGAAAGTGATTGACGATGGTAAACTGCGGGTGTATAAGGGAACCAGAAAAATATTTAAGGGTGAAGTCCGTGAAATCTACGAAACACAGGTCAAAGTCGGCGGTCATTGGCTTACCGTACAATATGCCAACAATCCCGAAGAAGCCCGCACGGTTTCCGAGTGGGGCAAGAAATATTCTCCTGAAGAAATATCCCGATTCTTGTTCGACCGTGCCCGGCGCCAGCCGTGGTACGCGGATGCCGTGGAACGGGGCCTATCCCCTGCCAAAATCTTTGCCGCTGATCCTGAGATAGTCAAGCTGATCGAGTCCGGCGTTGACGTTTCTCCGGTTGTAGCTCCTGTCGCACGTCCATCTGGTTATCGTTACAGTAAACCCGCCTTTTCCCTAGAATCTGTCAGCCCCGACCAGTTGCGCTCCGAGGCCACACTCCGCAAACAGAACGCCGAGGCCGCGCGCCGGAAAGAGGAATTAGCGAAGCGGGTGGCGGCGCCCCTCAAGGGCGGTCCTGGCGATCTTACCGCCGATATGTTCGGTGGCGGGGAAACTCCGTTGTTCAACGAGCGGCGGGATGTGTTGCGGTTGAGCAAACCCGACGAGGACCAGGCGGCCGAGCCCGAAATGGCCCAGCATAAGTTTTCCGAACGGGTTTCCTTGGACAGAAGTATTACCCCGGAAATACGCAAGACCATGGAAGACCGGCTGCATGAAGTCCGGCACAATAAGGAGTTGATCGCCACAGTCATGGACAGGATCGACAAGGGGCTGGATGCCGCCCAGCAGGATTTCTATAAACCCGAGTCCGACCTAAAACCTGATGAACGTGTTGCCATCGGACAGGTGCTTATGCAGGCCCACAACAAGGCTGCCTGGGCCGCCATCAAAGCCAATGACCCAGCGACATTCAAAGCGCATCTGGACGAGGCTATCCAGATTGGGCATAAACTCGATGAATACGGATTGGCATACGGGCGCGGCATACAAGCGTTCGTCAATTGGAGTGAAACCCTGTCCACCTTCGAGGGTGCTCAACGGATGTTCGAGCGGAACAAAGACAATTTTGTCGATACGGTCCTGAATAAGTCCGGCAAGGATATTGATGCCGTAAAAAAGATCGTCCAAGAAGAAAATACCAAGGCGTTCGACGAGACGATGGTAGAAGACTACGCGCAAAAACGAATTGGCGAGGTATTAAGCCGACTGGGGAGCAACGCCCGGAATGGATTGACGGAACGCATGAAAGCGAAGGCGGGTAAGCAAGCTGCGCAAGATTATTTCAGCCGACCTCAAAATTCCGAAGCCAACGACCCTGACTTGCTGTTTTCCAAAGCTGGTGAGGAACTGGATAAAAAGCTGTTTGCTGCCGCGAAGTACGGCGCGCGGGTTATGTGGCAGAACGGGGATGTATCGTTTTCCGCGTTCAAGGATGCCATGATCAAGAAGTCTGGCCCGAATATCGAAAAATACCTGACCCGGTTGTACGACGAATCATCTGTGCTACTGAACAACCTGGTTTCGCGCAAACCCACGTCCAAGGGCAAGGATACCCGTAATATCCGCTCCATGAATGCCGAGATCAAGGCGACACTCAAGCAATGGTTTGCGACAGATATTAATGTTGGACGCGAACCTATTATTGATCTTCTCAAAGCTGCCGGGCTGACAGAGCGGGACGCCGTATCCTTGGTAATGGGTTTTCAGCACAGATTCATAGAGAAGGCACGGAAAGCAAAGGACCGGCGAGTCAAGCAAATGACTGCCGGCAGAGTTGTTTCGTTATCCAACTTGAAGGCTATTAAGCAGATCCTTGAACTGTCCAATTTGACGCCCCTGAACGATCCTATTGTCCGTTCCGCTATTGCCAAGGCGTACAATCTGCCCGAGTTGACCCCGGAGATCGGCGCAAAACTTGATGAAATGGCGAAGGTTATTAAAGCCGCTCCGGACGGTTCACCCCGGGACAACGCCACAACGGACATGCTGAATTATATGCGTAAGCAGATGCCGAAGGACTGGCACGAGATAGGCTGGGGCATGTGGTATGCCAATATTCTATCCGGCTACCAGACGGCAGAACGCAATCTTGTGAGTACAACCTTGAATTCTCTGGACAACATGATTACGTCGTCCATAGCCGAGCCGCGCAACGCTCCCTTCGCCCTGGCCGGCTGGGTCAAGGGGTTGGAGTCGGGCCGAAGTGCGGCTGGGCACGTTTTGAAAACAGGTTATTTTCCAGTACGCGGAAACAAATTCGAGGTATCATCCGTCTTGGAGTTGAACCCCTTTACCGGATTAGCCAGTATTTTAAACAACTGGAAATACGTGCTACGCTCGTTGCAAGCCGCCGATATGTTGCTGTTCAAGCCGTCCGAAATGTCACGCTCGATGATGATTGCTGCCGATATTGCCCGTAAGGAAGGCGTACGCGATTCAGCGGGCTTGTGGCGCCGGGTCGCTGAGATAACCGGAACGTCTGATATTCAGAAAGATGCGTTCGCGCGGGAAGCGTTGGAAGAAGGCCTTTCCGGCAATGACGCCAAGGTGCGCGCCCAGGAACTTGCGGAACGCCAACGTCCTCAAGGGATGCGAGACGAAACATTAGATTACGCTCGGCATTCTACGTTCAATCATGATCCCGAGGGATTGTTAGGCGTCATGTCGAAAATTGTTAGCAATATGGTTAGGAACGTACCGCTGGGGCGCACGGTAATTCCGTTCACCCGAATCGTTGCCAACGTAACCAACGTTTCCATTGATCATACTCCATGGGGCTTTATCCGGGCGGCATACGGCATGAAGGACGCCAACGGAATACGGCAACCCATAACCGGTCATCGCCGGGCACAGCTACTTGCGAAAGCCAGCATCGGCACCGTGCTTATGGCGGCAGCGTACCTAATGGACAAGCTGGGAGGGGATGACGAGAAGGATAAAAACTTTGCAATCTACGGCTCCGGGACGGGGGATTACAACAAAGACAATCAGATGAAAGAAACCGGCTGGATTCCGTGGAGTGTCAGGATTAACGGCAATTATTACGATTACCGCTTATGGCCGGTGGCAATCCCGTTTGCGCTGATCGGAAGTATCCGCGATGCAGAACGCTACAAGAAATTAACTGAAAAAACCATATGGGACCGATTCGCTTATTCGTTGTTAAAAAGCGGGGACGTTACGTTTAATATGTCGTTCCTGTCGGGCTTGAGCCAAGTCGCAACCCTGTTTGCGCCAGGGTCGGCGGAAAGCTCGGGAAAGAAATTGCGCTCATACATGATACGTCTTGCCGGCACCGCAACTCCGACGATCCTGAAACAGATTGACCGCACTTTTGACGACAAAATCCATGACAATACCACAGTGGCGGAAGCGTTGATGCGAGAGGTGCCGATTGCGTCACACTTTGTTAAGCCGAAATTGAACCTGTTGGGAGAACCAATCAAACAGACCACTGGCCCGGTCAGTATCTTTTTCCGCAAAGAACGGCCGGATCCGGTATGGAAACTCATTGCGGACAAGGATGCGTTTATCAGCAAGCCGTCAATCTCAACCGAGATAGGTTACGGCAAGCAAAAACGGGTTATGACGGAAGAAGAGTATTATAATTATGTCAAGGAATCAGGAAAAATCATTCGTGAACACATCGATCGACGGTTGCCACAATTAGAAAGGATGGATAAGGAGCGAGCAGGGAAAGCTATTGACAGAATCACGGGGAATGCGAGAATCAGAATTAAAAACAAAATATGGAGAGAAAGTCATGCACGTTAAACCATTGCCGGGATACATGATCGTCAAGCTGGAAGCCCTGTATCAAGATACGGGCTTGATTAAGGTGCCTGAACGGTACAAGAAGGCTCCGCATTTGATTGGTCGAATCGTAGCGCTTTCCATGCGGATTAAGGATCATCGGGTCCTGGGCGTGGAACTGGCGGCCGGTATGCGGATTCTTGTCACGCCCCTGGGCGGCCGGGAAATGCCGGAAGATAATACGTATTTATACCCGATTACCATGAATCGCAAGGATGAGCGCGGCCGGAAATATCAGGACAGCGGAATTCTGGCGATCGTTCCCGATACGGTTGATCTGTCAGCGCATGCCCAGAACATACCGCGCTGCCAGTTCTGCGGGGAAGTCAAGTCGGGATCCAAACAGAACATGATCTTATGGCAGGGTGTTTGCCCGCGGTGCGGGAAAGACAAGCAGGGCGAAATTCCCGATAAGTCTGTAAAGGTGACGGATGTAGATGTTGCCCAGTTTGAGGAAACACAAGCGCGCGCATCTTGACGGGGACAAAACAAATGTCCCCGTCAATTGCAAACAGCGTTATATCCTAATGAATATAGCGAATTGCGATCCGCTTTCTAATCCGGCGGTCGCAGGTTCAAGTCCTGCCGGGGGTGCCACACGCTATCCGTTGTGGCAATAACTTCGTAACGGTCGAAACTACCGATGACCCATGCACCGGTTATTATCCCAACCGCGATTATTGTTGCCGCTGCGACCACCGTCTTACTCATGGCGAATCCCCCCCCCTCCTTTTTTTTCTGTTTAACAATGTATAACAATACCTAATATTAGTCAATAACAATAAGGATAAAAATAATTGAAATTAGTTGTTGACTATTGTTTAACACTGTAGCACACTGATAACCATGAACAAAAAACAGGTTTTAATATTCACTGGTATCCGACTCCCTAAACCCACCAGAGACGATGCCGATAAACTAGCGAAACGGTACGGCAATCTTTCTCTTGTACTTACAGAGGCAATTCGCCTTGGGCTGGACGTTATCAAACACGCGGACATTTACAAGGACGGGCTTGTGCTCGGAAAGATTAAAGAGTTGAGGGGGAAATGAATTTACAAAAAGCGGCAATTGCGAGGGGCATGTTAAGCCCGGAGGAAGCAGGAGCCAGGCTAGGGATCAGTGGCAAGACCATCAAGGACCATGCTAAGCGAAAGGAAATTACAATGTACCGGTTCGGGTATCGTACCTACCGTTTCAAAGTGTCTGACGTGGATATATTTCTCGAAAAAATGAAGGTGTAATTCATAGAAGGGGGAAACTGTGAATGAGAAGGTTATCAATTCTACTGCTCTGCTGTTTGTTCTCCGTGCCCGGGCTGATCGGGAACGCGAATCCATCGATATCGAAGTCAAACGCATCCTCTGTGCTCCGCTCCGTGACCTGGACCGGGGTGGCGACGTGGTACAGCATGGAGTCAATTCTTGCGGATTACAAGATGAGGCACCAACCGCTGCCAAAGGACGGCATCTTTTTAACCGCGAGCGGGACGCGCTTTGCAGATTCCGCGATGATATGCGCGTTGCCTGCGGACCTGACGAAGGCGCTGAACATGAAGTTCGGGTGCGCTATCAAAATCACGAACTTAGCCAACGGTCGCACGGTAGTTGTGAAGTATCTGGACCGAGGCCCAGGGCGGAAAGCCAGGTCAAGGGGTGTTATAATTGACCTGCCACCTGCGGCGTTCGAGACGATTGGCGAATTGCGACAGGGGAGAATCAAGGTAAAGGTGGAGGAAATATGAAAGAATCTCACAAAAACGCATCGACTGGACTGCCGAATCAAAAAAACTTTGACTCGCTGGTGGTATGCAATAAATGCAATGTGCTGGTCGATGGGGATTACTGTCCGAAGTGTGGCCGAAAGGTGACGCGAGAATCAATAAATTCACGGTGCGAAAAAGACCTAGTGGATAAATTCCCCAAAACACGTATCGAGTTTTCCGGAATAAGCATAGCGCAAGCATTGGAAATAATGAGCAACGGCGATTGCGGAGATCGATAATGAGGGGGATAGAAATAAATGACCTGCCCGAGCGATATAGAAAGCAAGCCGCCCAGCAACTTGCTCCTACGATTCACGTTCCCGGCCCGGCTGCCAACGTGGAACCGGATAATAGAAATGCACTATCGGGACCGAAAGAAGCTCCGCGACTGCACGGACCAGTTGTTATTGTTTTGCGTGAATACCGGAACCGGCTTACCGATTACGGGGGAAGCTCCGAAAAATACATCGTTGATGCCATTGTTTCTGCAAAAATACTCACTGATGATAGTCTCGCGTTCGTCAGCAAAATCGAAAAGAAGCAGTTCAAAACTGAACGCGGTGAACCGGAAAAAACAATAGTAGAAATATGGGGCACATGATGAAGGTGTTTTCGTACTGTTTTACATTATTCTTTATAGCCTTATTTTTCGTAGCAATCTGGATCTTATGCACCCACTAAAAACCATTTCTTTATTGGAACTGTCCGGCATGTTACGCGATTGCCTTAAAAAATCGGATATCAAGCCGGCGCCGCATCCGGTCCTGAACGAGTTTGACCGGCGCGGCCTGAAAGTGACGTTCAAGTTTACGACCTACATCAACGGACGCGAGCTATTAACCAAGCCCGTCCAAAAGAAGGAGTGCAAATGTCCGAAAAAGTGAAAATAACAAGCCTCGAAATCGAGAACGTCAAGCGGGTCCAGGCAGTAAGCCTGACTGTTGCGGAGAATGGTTTAACTACTCTTGGCGGTGACAACTTCCAAGGCAAGTCGTCCTGCCTTGATACAATCATGTCCGTCCTGGGCGGGGAGAAATTCACGCCCAGCGATCCTGTCCATACCGGAGCCGATAAAGGTCATGGCGTCGTGGCGTTGTCGAACGGGATGACAGTATCGAGGACATATACCAAAAACGGTACATACCTTAAAGTGGATGCGCCGTCCAAATCCAACAAGACAGGGCAATCACTGATCAATGAATTTATCAGTGCCTTTGCCTTGGATCTGTCCACGTTCCTTACGGCCCCTGAAAAGAAAAAGGCCGAAATCGTGCTGAAAATTATCGGCGTGGACCTGGCCCCGTTTAACGAAAAGCTGGTTAAATTGGAAGCTGATCGGTTAATCGCTGGCCGGCTGGAAATTAAGGCCAAGGGCCATGCAGAATCCATGCCGTATGACGAAGCCGCCGGCAACGAACTACTGTCACCCACCGACATAATGGAAGAATTGGAGAAAAAGGTTCAGATCAATGCCGGGAACCGCGAGCGCCGCGACAACGCCGAGAAATTAAATGACAAATCCGAAGCTCTGGCGTCTGTTTTGAAACAACGCGAAAAAAGAATGAAAGAAGTCGAGGCGGCGCTGGAAGAAGCAACGCAAGAATATAGGACAAAGCAAAATGAGTTTGCCGAAGCCAGCATTGAAGCCAGTCAAGCAGTGGCAAGTTTAACCCAACTAATTGACGCTGATACCACTGTGTTGAAACAGGAACTGGCCGATATTGACGATAAAAACGCACGAATTCGGATGAACTTCGAGCGCGAGAAGGCTTTTACGGAAGTCAAAGAGCATCATGGGGAATACCTGAGTATCCAGAGCCAGGTTGAATCTGTCAGAGACGAAAAACAAGCGCTCCTGAACGGGGCCAGTATGCCGCTGGAAGACCTAGAGGTTCAGAATGATGTCCTTACCTATAAGGGGCAGGCGTGGGACGGTATGAGCCATGCTGAACAACTCATGGTGACAACGGCTATCTGCCGAGCGGTCAATCCGAAAATGGGATTTGTCCTGATTGATAACTTGGAATCAATGGATATCAAAACCCTAGGGAAATTCGGGGCATGGCTGAAAGCTGAGGATCTTCAAGCCATCACTACACGGGTCAGCCAAGGTGACGAATGTTCGGTAATTATCGAGGATGGGCTAATAGCAGAGAAGAAAGAGCAGAAGCAGATACAGTTCTAAACCAAATGGAGGCAGTAGCTCAAAGGTAGAGCACCGGGGCGCTAGGGACTCTCGCTAATGTGGCGTATTCAATCCTGGGTCGTGGATGTCGGGGGTTCGATTCCCCCCTGCCTCGTTCATAAACAAAAACAGAAAGGGACCAAAACATGCAACTCACAAGCGGCAAAGTTCACAAGGCGCAACGGGTCGTGATTTATGGACCGGAAGGGATTGGCAAGTCAACCTTGGCTAACCAGTTCCCAAAGGCGGTGTTTATTGACGCCGAGGGATCGACAAACTGGATGGACATTCAGAGGTTCACCTGCGGAACCTGGCAGGACATTCTTGATGCTGTCAAGCAACTCGGAACCAAAAACAACTCCGGCGGATTCAAGACCGTTGTAATTGACACAGCGGATTGGGCTGAACGGTTCTGCGTTACGCATATATGCCAAAACTCTAACAAGACCAGCATTGAAGATTTTGGATACGGCAAGGGGTACACCTTTATTGCCGAAGAATTCGGGCGGTTGCTTTCGTCACTCAATGACCTGATTGATTCCGGTATGCACGTTATTTTCATCGCCCATTGCACGGTGAAAAAAATGGAACTGCCGGACGAAGCTGGCTCGTTCGATCATTACGAACTGAAATGCTCCCGGCAGACCTCGCCGCTCTTGAAAGAATGGGCGGAAGCGGTCCTGTTCGTCAACTACAAGGTGACGGTGACGCAGGACGACAACAAACGGACCAAGGCGGTCGGTGGGCGCAAGAGAATCATCCATACCCAGCATACCGCGGCCTACGACGCGAAAAACCGCTGGGGCCTGCCGGACCAGATCCCGTTTGAGTTGCCGTTTGATTTCGGGGTATTCGCGAAGATCCTGGGCGAAAACGTGAGCAAGCCGGTTGTCGATAAACCCGCGGCTCCCGAATCGACCGGGCGCCCGGCGGTGGATAATATGCTCAAGACCGGCCAGGCGGTTGCTACGACTCCGGTTACGTCGGCACCTGCTCCCACGCATGGACCGGCTCCGACCGATGATATCCCCCGGCAACTGGGTGCGCTGATGGAGTTGTCCGGGGTGTTGGCGAGTGAGTTGGTGACGTATTGCGAAGGTAAAAACTTCATACCAAAGGAGGGGATGCTAAAAGACATCAAGCGCGTTGTTCTTGACCAGATGATCAAGGACGCGAATTGGACGAAAGTGGTCAACGCAATCAAAACGAATCGTAAATAAACCGTAAATAAAGACACACGGAGGAATCTATCATGGGAAATCTTGAACGCGATGCCGCAATGACGGACCCGGACGATAATTTTCAACCATTAAAAAAGGGGATATATCGTTTCGCGGTGAAGGGGAAACCGCTGGTTTGGGGTGAATCCAAAGGCGTCAAGACGCTGGGGGCGCCTATGGCGAAACTGGAATTGACCATTTACGACCCGGAAGACGTTGAATACAAGACCCCTATCGGGGTTGGATTTGACCGAATCATCCGGCACACATTAACCGAATACTGGGGTTGCCAGTTCTTCGTGTGTATCGGTGAACGCAAGCACGGTGAAACAATTACTCCGGCTTGGGATATGGTGCCGGGCGCTACGGGCCGGGCCGTGTTCTTCCCTGAGAATTTCGAGGGTAAGATCAGCATGAAGGTTGAGGCCTATCTTGACCCGCAAGAAGAAGCAGCACCCGAGAATTTCTAAACTCTCCTGAAAGCGTCGAAGGGTGAGGGGCTGTCGTCTTCCGGTCCCCCTGGGCGTTCCTCCCGCTCGCCGGGAACGGCAGACCTCACCTGACGCTTTGGATTACCTATGGAATTAAGAAACTACCAATCTGCCGCCTTTGCCGCTGTCAATGACAAGTGGAAAGAGTTTCGCAAGGTCTTGGTGTCAATGGCAACCGGCGTTGGCAAGACCATAGTATTTTCGCATATAGCTGCACAGCATAGTAACGCTGGGAAACGAGTGCTTATCCTGGCCCACCGTGACGAGTTGATCCGGCAGGCCCAGGACAAGCTCAAGAAAGCGGTTGGCCTGGATTGTGCGATCGAGAAGGCCGGTGAATCATCCTGCGTAGCTGATAGAATAGTTATCGGCAGCGTTCAAACGCTGATGCGTCAGCGCCGGTTGGAACAATGCGGAAACTTTAACACGATCATCGTGGATGAAGCCCATCATTGCCTTGCCGATTCGTACCAGCGCATTTTGAGCTGTTATCCTAACGCCCATGTCTGCGGGTTCACTGCCACGCCGGACCGGGGCGATCGGAAGAACCTGGGCAAGTATTTTGAGGCACTTGCCTATAAATACGAGCTACGCCAAGCGGTCAAGGAAGGTTGGCTTTGCCGGATCGTAGCAAAAACCCATCCACTTAAAATAGACGTAAGCAATGTGCGGGTGACGGCTGGTGATTTCAACGATAACGACCTGGGGAACGCTCTGGACCCGTACCTGCCGCGAATTGCTGATGCAATCCCGAAAGATCGCAAGACGCTTATATTCACGCCGCTTTGTGTTACGGCGCAAAAATTACAGACAATCCTTTGCAGCTCTGGCCGGCGGGCATATTACGCCAGCGGAGAAGACAGATCCCAAATAGGGGCATGGGAGAAGGACGGCGCCGGGTCCGTTATGCTGAACAGCCAGCTTTTGAACGAAGGCTACGACCTGCCGGATATTGATTGCGTGGTTGTTTTGCGATTGACCAAATCAAGGCCATTTTTCGCGCAGATGGCAGGACGTGGTACTCGTTTATCTCCCGGTAAGACAAGCTTGCTGCTCTTGGATTTTCTCTGGCAGACGGCCAGGCACGATCTTTGTCGCCCAGGCAGCTTGATAGCAGAATCGCCGGAGTTGGCGGACAAGATGCAGAAGCGGCAGGACCAAGCAAGCGGCGAAATGGACTTGGAACTGATTGAAGACCTTGCCAAGCGGGATGTGATCCGGGAACGCGAGGAATCCTTGGCGCGCGAATTGCGGGACCATCGCCACAAGGAATCAAGATTGATTGATCCATTGGAATACGCGGTATGTGTGAAGGATGAAGATTTGGCGGATTACGAGCCGACCTTTTCCTGGGAGTCACAACCGACAACCTACGGACAGTTATCGTTATTGAAACGATTTGGGATCAATCCGGAGAAGGTAAAGACCAAGGGACATGCGAAGTGCTTACTT
>Ga0075125_10000979_pt1 | contig 13405 bp, 18 predicted proteins | sample AntAceMetag02UKN_FD_69810 | JGI IMG/M metagenome (GOLD analysis project Ga0075125, IMG submission 69810) | Saline lake microbial communities from Ace Lake, Antarctica - Antarctic Ace Lake Metagenome 02UKN | ecosystem: Environmental > Aquatic > Non-marine Saline and Alkaline > Saline | place... | reverse complement strand
AACGGATACCAATCTCTATTTTTAAATACAGAAGGAAGTTACAACACAGCTAACGGAATGTACTCTCTATATGCAAACACAACAGGAAGTAGTAATATAGCTAACGGATATAATTCTCTATTTTCAAACACTACAGGAATTCAAAACACAGCTAACGGATATAATTCTCTATTTTCAAACACTACAGGAAGTCACAACACAGCTAACGGATATCAATCTCTATATGCAAACACAACAGGAAATTACAATACAGCTAACGGATATAATTCTCTATATTCAAACACAACAGGAACTCTAAACACAGCTAACGGATATCAAGCTTTATATTCAAACACAACAGGATATAACAACACAGCTAACGGATACGCTTCTCTATACTCCAACACAGCAGGAGACCGTAACACAGCTAACGGATATCAATCTCTATATGCAAACACAACAGGAAGGTTTAACACAGCCAACGGATACCTTTCTCTATATTCAAACACAACAGGAACTAAAAACACAGCCAACGGATACCAATCTCTATTTTTAAATACAGAAGGAAGTTACAACACAGCTAACGGAATGTACTCTCTATATTCAAACACAACAGGAACTCAAAACACAGCTAACGGAATGTACTCTCTACGTTCAAACACAACAGGAAATTACAATACAGCTAACGGATACGCTTCTCTATATTCAAACACAACAGGAAGTTACAACACAGTTAACGGATACCAATCTCTATATTCAAACACAACAGGAATTCAAAACACAGCTAACGGATACGAAGCAGGTAGATACATCACAGGTGGCTCAACTGCAAATCAAACTTCTTTAAACTCTGTTTACTTAGGAGCAGAAACAAAAGCCAAGGCAGATGGAGATGATAACGAAATAGTAATAGGATATAACGCTACTGGTAATGGAAGCAATACTGCTACAATAGGAAATAGTGAAATAACCGATACTTACCTTAACGGGAACGTAATATTAACAGGAGGATTGACAGCAACAGGAACAATAGAAACAAGTGGAGATACGATCAGTATAGCTACACAAAAAACACCATCAACGGCAACAGCAACAGGGACTAAAGGAGATATAGTCCACGATACTGGATATATTTATGTATGTACTGCAACTGATACGTGGGTGAGAACAGCAATAACAACGTGGTAAACAAAACAATAACAGGGTGTCTTTATGGCACTCTGTATAGATCTAATAGAGGAGATGGCAATAGATAATAGTAGTCTTGAGTATAAGTTAATAGTAGATGCATTAAATAGGTATTCGGAAGAATTAAAAGAAGTGTCAAAATTAATAACTACACAACAGTTAAATTAACTAAACATACATTTTAAAAATATGCTATAAGGAGAGTGATATATGGCAAATGAATTTGTGGATAGTAGAATGCGTTCGTTGATTGCAAAGTTTTACAATATGTTTTCTAGGGTAAGGAAATTAGAAATCAACAAAGCTGATGCAAACCACGCACATAACAACGAAAAGGCGGATTTATATTAATAGTAGTCAATTAAGATTACCACGAAAGTGATATAATTAGAAGTATAACTAATATAACATAACTATATAAGTATAAAAGGAGAATTAAATTGAAATCTATTAAGCATACAATTTTAACAGCAGCTTTAAATGCAGGGGAGTCATCAGTTACTATTGAGATAACGGATGAGAGAGGTAATAAAAAGATACCTGCTTCTATCATATTTGATAATGTGACTACGGCGGACTTAGGTATACTTTACATTGATAGTGATGCTGAGTTAGCATTAAGAGGAACTAATCCGGAGTACTTTGATTTTATACCTTTAGAAACGGGTAGATCAGGTGGCGATTTACCATCAAGTGTTAAATATGTAATTGTTACTGTATTATCAGGAACGGCTACAGCTAACCTTGACTTGTGGACTTTAGGTGCTTTTAGTTAGACTAGAAAAGGAGGGTTTTAATGCCCTCCTATATCTTTTACTTTAAATAACCCTCTATCAACTCTAATGATTTACTAAGAAATCCTGATTGATTTATTCTAATACCATCCAAGTATATCTTGAAAACTATCTCCTCCATAACCTTAACTTTCTTAATAGAGTACCCCCCTGGTAATATCATCTCACCTTTATCCGTAGTACTAATTATTTCTATCAAACCTATATCCTTAACTAATATTTCATTATGTAAGTATAGTTATTTTACAGCATCATAAATGTTAATAATAAATATCTTATCAGTTTGAGTAATATACACTGACCATTCCATATTCTCTTTATCATTAAATCTATAATCCGTTGTATCTTTATTAATCATACCTACTTTTCTAAAATTCTTTGTAGTAAAGGGTGCTTCATAGTCTACAGCAAATATTAATATAAATTGTAGCAGTTGAACAGCACTTTTATAAGCATCATGATATTGCTCTTCTGTATAACCATTTTTAGCAGTTTCTTTTGTTGTAACTTCTAGTAATATTGTATTAGCATATGACACAACATCTATACCACCTACACAAAGATTATTAGTTATATACTCAGAGTGATCAAACATACAATAATCTTCCAATTCCTCTTCCGTGCTATAAACTAAAGTATTAATAAGTATTTCAATAGACCCTTTAGCAAAATCAACATCCTTATCCTGTGTGTAATAAACCACATCTGATGTAACGTTAGCACTTAGTAATACACTCAACAATAATCCCACAGTAATAATAAATCTTTTCATCTTAAACTCCTTTTAAATAGTAAATGTTTTAGTAACTAATTTAAGTATAGCACCAAAACATTTCTTTGTCAATTTTTTTCTTAATTATTTATCAAAATCTTCTCTTACACTTAACATATTAGGAAATCTAGCTTTACCTGATTCAAAGAATCCTTGATATTTAACTTTAGCCATCTTACCTACTAACTTGTCTCTATTTTCCCATAACTTAGCCTTTTCTAATACAGTCATTTTAGGGGTTGCTTCAAACTCTACACCCTCTTTAGTTTTAACATTAACCGTCACAGCTATATAATACATTTTATCTTTGAACTTAACTGAGTCAGGAATAAAGCTTACTATCTCAAATTCACTATCATCAAAATGTTTAAATTTAAATAAACCATAACTTCTTTTACTCTCATACATCAAACTCACACTATAGCTTTTAGTATCATACGAATTCAATCTCAATATAATCCCTTCGTAACCTTGATTAACATATTTATTATGTTCCTGAGTAATCTTTTCCATAGTAGGGTGAAGCATTACTTTTGTAGGCACTAATCTTACATGGTTACTTGTTATTAAACACTCTTCTAATAATACACTTCTATTTGTGAATTCAGAATCAGTAATAATATCAAACACATTATAGTAAACCTTCTTAGCAACATCTTCGTCTATTTCATTTTGCTTACCTAATATACTTTGTAATTGACTAAATGTAACTTCATCCGAATATATCTCACCATCGATCCACTCTATAAAATCAGGTAAGTCTTTAGTTGCTTCCATGATAGCCTCAGACAAGTGAGGAACGCTCACAATCAATTTTCTTGACCTACTATAGCAATTACCAGTAACTCTATTAAAAAGCATTCTATAGCCGTCTATCTTCGGCTGATGGTAAACTATAGTTTGAGGTTCTACTTTTAACTCAAATTGCTTTTCATTAAGTGTGTGAGCTAACATAGGCTTTGGAATATCTAAATGAGTTTCTTGTCTATTCTTGGATGTATATTCCTCAAGTATTAAAGATGTTTCTATTAAGGTATAACCTGACTTATCCACTTTCTCATTAGCTTTTAATACGGCTTTTTGGATAGCATGGTCAGATGGTGTCACCTCATTAGAGCTACCTTTGTTTTTAATAACACCTATATCTTGCTTGGTTTGTATTTTAGTACTACCTCTATGTCCCCATCTGTAAGTGATGCTTTCTTTGTCTATGTATGCTTCCCAAAATAGACCTTTTTCTTCTTGCTGTAACTTAATTGTATTCATTTTATTTATCTCCCTTAAAATATTGTTTTTATATGTTTTACTTTATCACACTTTTCACATTGCATGATACTATTATACCTCTTCTAGCTAAGTCTTGTGCTAGGTGACCATCCATTCTAGTACTTCCGAACATAATAAGCTCATTATCAAACTTATATGTTTCTATTATTTTGTACTTATGTCTACACATTGTTATACTCCCTCATCTATTAATTTATATAAACTAGTGTTTATTTCATCCTGACGTTGTAGATACTTTTGTGGTGCTAATTTATATGTATTATGATACCTTCGGATCTTTCCTGTTAAGCTCCTATACTCTTTACATAGCTCTTGCACCCTATCCACAGCTTCCCACGTAGCTTTATCTTGGATAATCTTTCTTTGCTCCTCTTTTTCTTTATTGGAATAATTATTCCACCCATATCCTTTACCTTTCATTTTGTCTCCTTTTAAAATATTATTTTAACATATTTCCTATAGAACCATAAGATTTCATAAAATGAGAAGGATCTAGCTTTTTAGGATTTACTTTCATTTGTATAACCTTAGCATCTACTATATATGTAAATCGTTCACTTGTTTTAGCATTAAAAATTACATTAGATCTATCATACTGAATATTTTTATAGTAGTTAGCTCCTTTTAAAGCCATTATAGCTCTGCGTAGTATAGCCCTATCATTATTTAATGTTCTACTAGTTTCTATTCTTACTTTTTCTGTTTTATGCGTATCTAATGATAATATCTCTACTTTATACACGTTCATACAAACTCCTTCCTCTTTATTTAATTCATTTATAAAACTTACAATACTATCCATACTACTTCTACTTATAGGTTTACTTATATCAAAGCCAGCATCTATTATTTTATTGTAAATACCCTCTGTTAGTTCAAAAACTCCTGACTTGTCTATTAGGTTTATATAATATTTTTTCATCGGTATCCCTCCGTTCATGCTTGCTCTTTATAATTATATACATATCTAATATACATTCCTAGTATCCCCGTAGGTAAATCTTTAATATCTATTCTAATAAAGTTAAATCCTTCATCCATTAAGCCTTTATGGATTTCTTGCAACCATTCCCACACATCAATTCTTTTGCTAACTAATTCTACTAGATGATCCAAGTCCTTCACTTGATTGTCTTGCTCTACTTCTAAAATAGTTTGATTCAATTCATTGCTCATTTGTAAGCTCCTTTTTACTAAATTATTATCCAATTAACAAACATGCTACAGCAAATACTACTACAGCCAATGCCATCATTACAAAGCCCATATATACTCCTTTTTGTTACCTTCTAATAAGAGTATACTACTCTTTTATTTATTTGTCAACTAAAAACTTAATTTATTTATATTTATTTTAATAAAAGTACATTATTACTATTAGGTATCACTAGATTGCATTTGAAGTAATCATTAGCTTCTTCTTCACTTATATCAAATTCATTACAAGCTTCCTTAGGTGATTTAATCCATTTATTTAATCTTGCTGCTTCTATATTTAACTTCTTCATGAATTCAGGTAGGAATCTAAAATGTATATTACCGTTCTTATGTGCCTTAATATCACAGAATAAAACTTTATCTTTACCATAAACAAACTCTTGTCTTTTACCTGCTACCCATTCACTATCTTGTTCATTAAGAGTAGGTACATCAAAACCTAAATTATTAGCAATTGTAAATATATCTTGTATCATAGTTCTAGCATGGTTATGTAATCCTTTTTCCGACTCCCACTTAGACCCACCTATTGTATTAGATCTATGTGCTATTATTCTATAATCTAAACTATAATGAGTCATGTTTGAACTATGAAATCGCCAACCATCCTCTATTATTCGGCTATTTGATTTATACAACCTTATATTCTCCTGTGTGGTTAATGAGCTATATACCTCAAGTAATTGTTTATCAAAGTAATCATTTGAATTCTTTATAACCCATATTACAACACTATAGATATTAGACTCTGTAAAATCAATATTAGTTTGCTTTGTTAATTTAGAAAGTAAAGCTGATCTACTTTTATCTGTTAATCTACTTGTAATAGTTTTTAGTTTACCAAACAGCTCATTCCAATATACTGTTTTAAGACCTTGTATCTTCAATTTTAAGCCCTCTATAAGAGACTTTTTATTTACACCTAGTTCTTTAAGTAAATCACCACTAATGCTTTCTAAGGCCTTATAATTACCTAATAAACTATTCATGTCTTTATTAAAGAACTCTACTATATTAAATACATAATTTTTATCACTCACCAATCCTTGTAGCTTTCCTTTAGTAACCTCATCAGAATCACTTTTATAAGGTGATGCTTTATCAGCATCTATTTTAAAATGCTCATCAAACCATATAGCGAAAGGATCATTATAATAAGCTTGCTTGAGTTCTACTTTAATTAAGTTTACATAAGCTCTTGCTTGTCTATCCTCCGAACTCTCAAAACTAAATTCACCTAATATTTCAGCTTTAGCTTCTCTCAATTCTAAGGCTTGCTGTATACCTTTATCTATAGACCATCTCTTAGGTATTACTAAATATATAACTTGACTAGTAGCTTCCTTAATTATCTTTTGTGACCACTCGGAGAATTCAGTATAAGGAGGATTACTAAATATATAATCTACTTCTTTATCTAATAATGATTGTTGATAGAAATCAGTACCTACTACAATGATATCTTTATCCAGACTATCTAATAATATTTGTGATTTCTCAATAGCATAAGATGTAAATCCAAAGCCCTCATATTGTCTCTTTGCATAAGAATCTTTATAATCCTTATTTAGATTTATATTATTAAACTCTTTAATTTTATTAAGTACCTTACCATTCCCTGCTCCAATATCCATTAAAGAAAAGTGACCTATTCTACGTGATGCACTTCTTCTATCAATTAATAAGTCTTTATATAAAGCCTGTATTATTTCATTGGTAGTTGGGTAGAACTCGTTATCTTGACCATCTTCTTTTAATTTAGTTATTAAGTCTTTAGTATTATTTGTCATTTAGGACCATCCTTTCAAGTAGTATGTAAGTACTTTAATATAATTAGTTTTAAATGTCAAGTAAATTATTTAAAAATAGTGTGATCCAAATCCCCACCAGGTACGTTCTTCTATATTTGCCTTAAGTGGATAACTGATCTCTCCTTCACTATCCATTGGAATTCCATTATACTCTTTATAAGGTTTGTTAAATGTTTCTTTTATAACTTTAGCAAATATATCAAGCTCGTCTTTATGGTTATACATATCACCACTATCATGTATCATATTAAAAAATCTAGTTTTATAATTATTAGATTTTCTGAATTCATTAATATATGTTATGCTTGTATTCATGTTAAAAACTTCCATAGCTTGAATAGGAGAGTTTACAGCTGTATTTAGTAAGTTCTTTATAGTACCTCTTTCATCATCTTTACCGATGTACAATAGTTGAGGTAGTCTTCTAATTGTACCAAATGGGCTTATAACAAAACCATTTTCTTTAGCAAAATCTTGAGTATTACTTATCCATTCTACTACACCTTTATAAGTTTCAAAGAACTTCTTTCTTACATGAATAGCAGAAGCCCAGTAGTAAGAGAATGCTCCTTTATCATATATATCTTTAAACATATCCCTTGAATCATCAGTTTCTTCTTTCTTTATTAAATTCCCCTCTTCATCGTAAGCTAATCCCATAATTTGATTGTAAAGAGACTTTTGTTTCTTTTGTAAATTATTGTCTACAACATATTTAATAGCTTCCTCTTTAGACCAGTTAGGTAGTAATGCTTGAGTAGCAAATGAAAAAGCACTAGTTCCGAAGCAAAAGCTGAAGTTACAAATTTTTGCATTCTGTCTTGACTCTTTTACAGTAGGATTGGTTTTTTTAAGCTTCAAAGCTTCCTCAAAACCTATCTCTTGCATAACACCATCAACTAGTATCTTTTTACCTTCTAAGAATATATTGTAACCTGTTCTTGTATGCATATCACCACCAAGATTTAGGAATATATCTGCCATAACCTCATCACCGCTTACCATCGCTATATAACGGAGCTGAGCACCTGAGAGATCATTATCTGTAAGTGCGTACTCTGAATTAGGTGTTATAAAGCAACTTCTAATTTCCTCTGCTAGATATCCTCTTGCCTTAATATTTTGTAAATTAGGGTTTGTACATCCATTACGTCCTGAATTCTTAAGCATAACGGCATAGGTAGGATGAATCAAGCCATCACTACTTTTATATTTAAAGAATCCTGAGTTATCTTCTTTACTACCAATAAATGTTTTATATACTGTATTTAACTTATGTAATTCTACTAGTAACTCGGCTTCCTTATGACCTTCTTTAGCCCATTTATCAAGACTACTATCGTTCACATTATATACACCTGTTTTATTTCTACCTTGATTACTCCAACCTTTAGACTCTAGTAATTTACCTATTTGCATATTACTATCTACGTTTAATTCTTTAGTACCCTTACTAGCCTTACCATTAAAATCAAATACACTCTCAGCTATGAATTCACCTAAGTCATTATAATTAGAATCTTCTAAATCGTCATCAAATGATAAAGTTACGGAGTCAGGTTCTACACCAAGTGCTTTGAATACATCTAGTTTTAATTGATTTATTTCTTTTTGCACTCTAACAGATAATATTTCTAATTTAACCCAGTCATAATGTACGCCATCCATCTCAATATCAGTGTATGTATTAAGTGCTGGAATTACAGCATCATAGTAATAATCACCTAATGTTCTACCTCCAGAGTATATATCCATTTTACTAATTTTTTCTAATTGTGCTTTTTCTTTTAAATATGTTTGGAATGTAGCAATAGGATCATATATAGCATATTCGGATAAAATATCTTCAGGTATTTCTAAATAATTTTTAAGTTTCTTATATTTTCTTTTAAAGGCTTCTAATCCTCTATCATAGCCACCCATCCAAGTATAATAATAAGCATGAGACTTTAAACTATTTGATCTCATTTCATTAAGCACATGACCTGCGTTGAGTGTATCAAAATCTATTTTAGCATTACTGATACCTCTATATCTCATAAACTTTATATCAAATTTACCATTAGCATACACCTGATATTTATTACTTAAAAATTGATTAAATAGTTCTTTATTCTTTTCTATATCCGACCATCTCAAGTAGTAACCTGTAATTCCATCAAAAGCGCAAGTATAACACCCTATCTCACTATCTATAAAACTAAAACCACTTGTTTCTAAATCACCCGCTACTACTTTAGCTTCCATGTTACCCCATAGGAATTGTTTAACCTCTTCCTCACCTAGTACTTTGATTAGATTTAATTTAGGTACACTTACTCTAGTTGGTTTACTTTCTAAACATTCTTTAATTTGTCTTAATGCAAAGAATCTTGAAAATGTGTCTTTATCTAACCATGTAAATAAATCATCTACAGGATATACTTTAGACTTTGTTTCGAGGCTATAGAAGAAAGTATCATTAAATATAATATCATAAAAGGACTTTACATTCAAGTCTGTGTTAGCATGGCATAAAGTATACATAGCCCTACCAAAAGTAATTATTCTACTAAATGGTTTAATATATTTGGTTGCATCAATCATGTTTGTACGATAATAACTACTTATATTTTTATCTACTTCACCCTTTCTAGGCTTAACTTTAAAGGCATAAAGTATCTGAAAGGTCACACCCTCATAGATAGTATTTAATACATCAATTTGAAACTGCTCTATTTGTTTTTTACTTAACCATTTATCCACTACAAAAGTAATAGAGGGATTAGCTGAGTTTGAATAGATAATAGGATCTTCTATAACCCTACTTAGTTTTGACTTATCTTTTTTTACATCAATGTCTTTATGTACTGTATTAAATATATCCATGTGTTAGGTGTATCCTTTTTATTTTAGTAGTAAACCCATCATATAAGCTATATATCCATTTGAATACTTAATTTTTAAATTATTCTCTTCTCTATACTCAAATAACTCAAAAGGCATACCTTTTAAATGAGCATCCTTTACATAATTTGAGTCCACTACTGATCTATAGTAGAATAAAATATAGGATATAAATAAGTTTACTTTATCAAAATCAAACATATCCATACTAACAGCATCTGATTTAGAAGAATTACTCTCATCAAGCATAACTCTCTTATAATTAGGGAAAGAAAAGCTTATATTATAATCTAAAGTGATCTCATTTTTAGTGTTACTCACTATATCATATACTCCATGCTTAATACTTAAGTTGTTAGGAACTAAGTGTAATCTTTTTCCATCTGTTCTACAAATTTCATCTTCACTTATATTTATGCAATTTGGAAATCTTCTACTTCCTCCCTTTAATTTAAGTTTTAACAACCATACTAAATCCTTAAATCCTACATCATCTTTACTTACTGTTATACAATCCATATATCACTCCTTTATTACTTATACCTTTTTTAATCTATTAAGTCAATACTTTTATATCATACTTACAGATCACTTCATTTATTACTACCACTTTACCATCATCCATTAACACTATTTTATCATCCCTACATTTATATTCTAATAAATGCCTAGTTGTTGCTCCAATGAATTTAATGTTTTTAAAACTTATGTTTAAGTATTCTAAACTATCAGGTAGGTTAATTAACTGAGTTATTGGATTATTGCTTAAGTCTAGTCTTAATAGTTTAGAAGGTAGTGACTTTGGTAATTTCTTAATATGATTATTACTAGCATATAATTCATCTAAGTCAGCAGGCAAATCATTAGGTAATTCACATAGAATATTATTACTCACATATAAACCACGTAGATTATCATTAAGATTTTCTAAATAGTTTATATTGTTATCACTTGCATACAAACCAAATAGACCATCACTAGGTTTTACATCTATTCTTGTTAGATTATTACCACTTACATCAATAAAAGGTACGTCAGGAATACCCTCTAGGCTAGTTAATTCGTTATTCTTTACATTAACTCTAATCACTTCAATAAACCTTGTAGGGTAGTTATTTATGTCCTTAAATGACTTTATACCCTTATTACTTAGTTCAATTGTGTTATCTTTAAAATGATCCCTTGCATCTATTTTCATACTAGCTCTCCTATATATGCTTCTTCATAGTTTATACTAATTTATTTTCTATATATTTTAAAACTTTCTCTCTCAACTCAACTAAAGTACCATTATTACCTATAGTATACTCCAGAGTGTAACAATCTAAATCCTTTTCTGATAAATCAGATATTTGCTTCACATCATCTTTTACTATTCTTAATGTACTTACTTTAGTTCTAAATAAATGTTCCAACACTTCATGCTCTATAATAAATCTATGATCGGTTACTAGGATATAGTCATATTTATAATATTCTTCTAATATAAAATCTCTAGTTTTATCTGCCCATAAAGTCTCACTAAAATCAAAATGGTCATTACATTTAAGATAGATTTCTACTAAGCTTAAATCTTTATAGCCATAATATTTAGCATGCTTATTAAACATTAAATCGTGCCACTTATCCTGATTAGTACGACTACTATATGACTTGTAATATCGCTTATCGATTAAATTACCTTTATCATCAATGAATATCTCACCTTGAACATCTACATTACAAGTCCATTTTTCCCTACATATATAAGATCCTACCGTAATTAGTAATTGTCTACCTTCTTTATCTTTTTTACCATCCCACCCTAAATGTAATCTACAAAAGTTTTTAAATGGCTCGGCAAATGATACCTGTTTGACTTTCTTACATCTATCTTTAAGTATATCCTCAATTAAGCCCGCCGTAGTATTTTTCCCATTTCGTGCTTTACCCGATATCATTATGATTTTCTTACACATACTATTTTACCTCATTAAAAGAAAAAGCAAGTTGTTTATCATTACCATAGATCAACTCTTTTACGGATATATCACCAAACTTTAAGAAGTGCAATAATACACCTTGTCTATACATCATGTTAAACATATCTTTTTTATTTTTGTAAACACATTCTGTAAATGTAAAGTGTCTAACATTCCAACCCATATCATAAGCTTTAATTAGTTCCTTTTCTATTACCTTGATAATTTTACTTAATTTCTTAGTGTTTGCTTTACGGTGTTCTGATCTTTTCTTATAATCACCAATAGAAAATAATAATTCCATATTAAACCCCTTAATTAATCTTTTGCTAATCTAAGTCTTTCCTTAAGTACTATATCAAAGTCTACATCTAAATTAGCTATTTCATTTGCATACCTTTCAACATCTTCTTGTGATAAATAACCAATTACATCATCACTGTAGTTATTATTATCAAATAACACATATCCATTCAAATTATCGGTTTTATCTAAAGGTGCAATCTCATATCGATCCTCTTGATTACCATAAGAATCCACTCCTTGAAGTATAGATATACTATAACCATTTTTAAACTTTAATCTTAATCTATTTCTTCCATAACCTGATAAATTCTTAACATCAAATAGCTTATCACCTAACCTCTTTACCATTGCACTAATTGTCATATTAAACCCCTTTAAATAACCTTATATTAAAATAACTTACTTGTCAAGCTTTTTATTAACTTTTATTTCATAATCTACAGTTCTGCCTAATGCTTCCATATACTTATTAAATAGTTTCCACTTGTCAAAAGATACATCTAGTTTCTTTAATGCTTCAAACACCGCTTGTCTACTAACACCTAATCTTTTACCTAATACTACATCAGCATACTTAATTTGATCCTCTTCAATAGCTTCTCTTATATACTCACCTAAATACTTCATAATAACTCACCTCCTTATCTAATCTATATCAACATCTATACCACTTATTTCTAAAAAAATGTTTTTATCGAACCCAGGTATATCTTTTACTTTAATTCTATCTTTTTTATCAGCTTTTTTCCATGATTTTAAAAAGGCATCTTTATAAGTATATGTCTTTAAATACCCATGCATACAATCTAATGATGCTTTGTACTTAAGCTTCTCTTCCTCACTACAGGAATCTTCATCAATCCATAGTGTTGTACTAAATTGCATAAACTTAGGGAAATATAAATCAACCTCCTCATCTATCCACTTATTAAAAACTCTAATTTTGTCAGATTTTGTAGAGTTAAGATAACCTGAATTCCTATCACCTGAATTCCAATAACCTGAATTCCAATCACCTGAATTCCTATCACCTGAATTATAATCACCTGAATTACTATTTCCTAAATTCCAATCACCTAAATTCCAATCACCTGAATTCCAATCACCTGAATTCCAATCACCTGAATTCCTATCACCTGAATTATAATCACCTGAATTACTATTTCCTAAATTCCAATCACCTAAATTCCAATCACCTGAATT
>Ga0075125_10000978_pt1 | contig 13408 bp, 33 predicted proteins | sample AntAceMetag02UKN_FD_69810 | JGI IMG/M metagenome (GOLD analysis project Ga0075125, IMG submission 69810) | Saline lake microbial communities from Ace Lake, Antarctica - Antarctic Ace Lake Metagenome 02UKN | ecosystem: Environmental > Aquatic > Non-marine Saline and Alkaline > Saline | place... | reverse complement strand
TAGTCTAAGAAAAGTAGTGTTAACATAACTAGTCATTGAATTATTATAAATAACATCTTGAGCATCTACATAAGTTGTCATTGAAGTATTATAAGATACATCTTGAGCATTTACATAAGTAGTCATAGAAGTGTTAATTGTATTTACTTCTGTAGTATTATAATAGTTAGACTTATCATTAGTCCAGTTTCCGATGTTACAATTATCTGAATCATCACATATTAAATTTCCGTCAGTAGTTGCATGACCTGTTGTTGCATTATAAACTAATCCTGTTCCATTAATTATAAGATTTCCATTTGAATTAACTGTTAATAAACCAAGAACACTATTACCATAAACAACATCTTGGGCATAAATATCATTTGTACTAGTTAGAGATTGAGTAAATGTGAAAAAATCCAAAATAGTATCATAATATATTTGTTCTCCATTAAGATATAATGCTCCAGTTAAATTAACATCACCATCTACTTGGACTCTAGTAGCATTAGAAATATTATAATCTCCCATATTTAAATTTCCTTGTAAAGGATCATTTGTAGTATCTAATCTAAGAAAAGTATTATTAACATAGGATTGCATAGAGTCATTATAAATAACATCTTGGGAATCCACATATGTTTTCATAGAAGTGTTTGCTGAAACCACTTTATTATCTATTGTTAGATTTAATTTTGTTTCATTAAAACGTAATATACCACTTGAATCATATAACCAACCAAAGTTTTCATTAATCCACCATACAAAATCTTCAGCATTTGTATAGGGATTATATTCAGTCAAAGTTGGGAACTTAAATCCTGTAGCATAAACGCTAGTTAAAAGAATGATTAATACAAAAATACCTATCATGTTATTTTTAAAAGACATTATAAAACCTATCGTATGTTATGCTTGCTCTTGCTGCCCAACTTCCTGTATATGATGAACCGCCTGCAATATATCCTTCTTGCATGATTGTAGAATTTGCTCCGCTGCTTCGTTGAATATACCAGCTGCCTGTTATATCTGTAAAACTAAAATATCGTAATGTCGGTGTTGATTGGTCACGGTCTGCTGCTTGGAACCTACCTAATGGATTTCCTACAGGACCATTGTCTCCAATCTGTTTGACTAATCCTAATCCTGATTCAATCTCCCAAGGAGTTCCTGGACTTCTACTTCCGTTAATAATAACTTCACCCATTTTGGTTAATCCTCAGAGATACATTAACTTCAGCATTGTTTTTTCCTTCGATAATAATTAACACTTGTTCATTTAGTGCATATTTACATTGTGAATAATTCAATAACTCTTTTTGTGAGCTAACTGTCATAGCTCTAACAGGCAGTCTTTCAATGCCAACGAAATTATCCAATTTTAATAATAATTCAGAATTGCTATTGTTGATGTTTTTAGTTTTAATTAAAGGAACAGAAATTAATAAGTTAACAAAATCACTAGACTCAACAGTAATATGCTCTAGGAATCCAGTTATTTTCTTTGTCAGAAAAACAGCTTTGTTGTCCTCTACTATTCTCAAACTTGCTTGGACATCTATCATTATTTTTCATTAGGGTTTTCAATATAAACCTCTTTAGGTCTCGATCTATGAGTTTGTTCTCTATTTCCACGTATTGTAAAATTATTCAAATTTGTATTAGATGTATATCTAGCAATACCTGTTAATCTATTTGCTACACCTTGATAATTAATTGAAGCTTGACTTCTACCTGTTGTAATAGTTTCTCCATTAGTTTGTTTTTGGACTTGAGTAGTTAATACAACAACATCTTCATTATCAACAGCTGTAAAACCAGAGTTACATTGATGTACATAATCTCCACTATGTGGAGATACCGAATATTCTCTATTACAAATAGGGCAAAATTTAATTGTCATTTTTTATCTTTTCGAAGATAGCATCTTGAGTTTTACCTTCTATTTTTTTATATTTTAAAGCACATTCGAAACATACAAATCTTGTATGGATAGCAACTAACGGTGCAGTGAATTTTCCACATGCTTGGCATTTAGGATTCTTTAGCATTTCTTTATCAATTAACATTTTATTTCTTCTCCAATACAGCTGTCGTTGTACATCTACACAATGAATGTAATGGTGGCAATGGTCCTTTACCTACTTCATATATTTGGCCATTTAGAGCTTCACATTCTGGACATGTTCGTTCACTAAATGCAGAGACCCAGCTATATTTTTCAATACCAGCTTCTTTATATTGTTCCTGTGCACCTAAATTTGCTAATCGAACTGTTTCTGTTCTTGCTATTGCAATTGGTCTATGTTTAGAAGATGTAGACAATATCATGTCCCCGTCTGATTTTAATTTAGGTGTACCATCTTTATTCAGGATATATCTATCTCCAGGATTCACATTTGTTTCAATGTTTTTTGATAATTCTCTAATCGATAGACCTTTTTTAAAACCATCATCTAGAGTATCACGTAAGTTTTCAATCTGGATACTAGTTAATAGCCCTGCTTTGATTTGAGTTTGAGTTTGTGCTGCTAATGCTTTGAATTCGTCACGCTGAGTAATGCTAATAATATTAGAAAGATAAGTTGTAAAATCAAAGCCTATCCATTCCTTAATAGTATATTCTTTGCTTTCATCTATTTTTTCATGCATATGCTCATCGATATTAACATTAAATCTTAATGGAACTGCAGAGCCTTCTTCAGTTTCCTCTTGTTCCCTTTCTACTTCACCACCTTCTAAAGTAGTATCTTGTAGACCCATTAATTCAGCTAACTCTTGTTCTAATTGGATTTTTAGTTTAGTATTAAGCATAACATTTGTCAATAATGTAGTAATTTGGGCAATTCTTTCATTTCTATCTGCTTTACTAGGTTGTCCCCATTCAAATTCAACATCAGCTTTGATACCTTGTGATTCAAGAACTCTTGAAATTATATCATTTTCAATTAATTTTTCAACTTCAGCTTGTATAGATTTAACTCTACGGTCAAATGCATCTGCTTGAACATCTGCTAATCCTTCTGGGATATTACCCCTACCAAGCAATACTTCAGGAACTTGCGTGCTCATAATTAATTTATCTGTAAAATAATCTAAAGGATATTGAAATTTATCACCTAACGAACCAAAATCAACAACACTAATTTCTGTTAGAGCATCTGTAACCCATTCAGTTTGTTCACGCATATTGTATAGTTTTTGTCCCATTGAAGAAACAGAGCCTTGCGAAACAGGCATACCATTAGGTTTCCAAGATTCAGGTTTCATTCCCATTTTAACATGCACAGGTGCATTAGCTTTACGGTGCATAAGAATAGCCATATCTTTTTCAAGACCAATAATAGTATTTAATAATCTAGTCAGTGGAGAAACAATACCAACACCATATGGGTCGTCTCCAACTTGGTTTAACATTAATGCAGAAATTTGATAAGGTTTAAATGGTGTAGAATTTTCTTTACTTGCACTGTCAGTTCTTTCATCACCCATGAATTGCGTATATCCAACAATTTTACCTTTTTTGTCACGTTTAACAAACATATGGTTAGCATTCAGAACTTTGACACCTTTAGGTTGGTCAGTTATTTTTTCACCGCCTATTTCAAGCGGTCCAAAACCTTTAATGAAAGCTTCTTTTAGCCAACGTCTAAGAATAGTATCGAAATTTATTTGTTTGAAAAAATCATCCATGATAATTTTAGCTTTTTCATTTTCTGATTTAAGAAAGAATCCAGAGCCAACAACATAGTCAATATATTTATCAACAACAGCTGTTATTAAGCCTAGCGTTTTATATAATCCTTCAGTATCCCTATAATCAAATGGATGTGGTTCACCCACTTCTTTTCTGAAGCGTTTGAAGTCTCCTTCTTTTAATTTAATTTGTCCTTTCAGATTTGCTTTTTGCTGAGCTTGTTCATTGACATAGAAACTAGGTGTGTAAACCATTTCAGGCTGTGCATTTGAGCTGGACTTATCATTAAGTCCTTTAAAAAAGTCTATAAAACCCATGAAGATAAAATAAGGAAACAGCTAAACTGAAGATAATATAATATAGAACTCTTTCCTATTTATAAAGCTATTATTGAATAATATTATTTAGAAATAAAAAATCTGAAATTATGGATTTTAACCGCTAATCCTTTGGCTTGCAAATAAGTCCAGCAATACATCGTATTATCTAATCGAGACAAACAATAACCACGATTGATGTTTTGTTCGTGTTCTTTTCTCAGCATCGCTTTCGCATAGGAGACCATTTCACCTTTAGTAAAAATTTGTTTCCTATTACTCTTTTTTATTGTATATAATGAATCACTAGACATCATTTCCTCCTTAGAACTTCAAAGCATATTTTTTAACAAAAATATTATCACACCTAATATTACATTTATTCCAGCAGAAACAGTAACACAGACAATTGCTATATTAAGTCGTCTATTTTTTTCTTCAATAATCAAAGCATGTTGTACCCTAAAACTATGCAATTTACTTCTTAGTGCTTTTGCTATGGTCTCATGGTTTTCTTTTATTGTTTTCATTATTATCACCTCAAAAATTAATATATGATAGAAATTCTACCATATGTTAACTATTATTTTAATTATTTACCAAGTCCTCGTCCACCTTTTGGTTTACTAGGTCTAGGACTTCTTTTTCTTGGTCCTTTTCCATCTCTGTCTGGCATTATTATCACCTCAAAAATTAAATAATTAGCGTATGATAGATATTTCCACCACAAGTTAATTATTATTTTTTCTTTATACGCTAAAGAAAAGGGCTTTCCTTCACCCGTTACTTATATTATAATACTACTATTATATAAAGATTTATATTCTGCAGTTTAATTATCATTCAAAAATTTGGCAGGATTATCGAAACACTCTTGTAAAATACGTTTCTTTTCACGCTTAATAAACTCCCAAGCCAATGGAACATCATTGTCAGGAACAGTTACAGATATTACATTACCCAACCAATTAGTACAAATTTGATACATTTTATGCACCAATCCTTGCAGTGCAACTGCATACCGTATAAGCTTGAATGGGATTCAACATGTGGACTCTGCCACAGTGCGAACATTTAATTTTTTCCATTTTATTAAAACCCTTCAAAGTCTTTCATAAAGTGAACTCTTTTCCATCCTGTTGGTAAACATACTGAATAATCTTTGCCATCAAATATCATATCTCCAACCGACATTGATGTATGTCTAATTTTATTTTCTTTCAGAAAATTTTGACCTTTTTCATTAGCCATGGGATTATCCATATTCATAATACCAAATATTTCATCATTGTCTTTATTTTTGAAATCAACAGGCAAAGTTTTGTAATGTTCTTTCCATTTTCCAGGAATAAAAATCACTTTTGCATCTTCAGCGAATTTATTATATTCGAAAAAAGCAAAAATATTTCCGCTAGTATTGTACATAACTTTTTTGTTCATTTGTTGTGTTTGTATTTGTTCCATTTTCGTATCACCTTCTATTATAATTATAATACCCTCTGAACTATATAAACCTTTTGTTTCTGGCGTTTAACACCCTCAAACCCCTATACAAAGCCATTCCAGAGAGCTATATTCCGCATGTACAGCTTGTGTACTACATGCTTCCAAAGAAAAGCCTTTATAAGTAAAACAAAAGGTTTATATAGTAACCCCCCTTCTATTATATTATGGTAAGCACAAAAGAAAGTAAGCAAATGAAAAAAGTCGTTTTTATGATGGGTAGCCCAGCAGCTGGCAAATCAACAATCGCTAACAAAATGTTTTCAGGTCTTAACTTATTAGACAGTGATGAAATCAAAAAAACTCATCCTAACTACGACCCAAAACATCCCGAAGGCGTACATGCTTGGTCTTCTTTAGAATTAGAAAAACAATTCCAAGCTTCCCTTAAACAAGATGAAGACTTTGTTGTTGATGGTACTGGTTCAAACTCAGACAAATTAGTAAGACGAATAACAGAAGCTAAAAACAATGGCTTTGTAACTGAATTAGTTTACGTTACTTGTTCATTAGAAACAAGTTTATCAAGAAATGCTCAAAGAGAAAGAGTTGTTCCTGAAGATATCGTAAGAGAAATTTTCCAGGACATACAATACAGCTTTGAAATAGTAAGTCATTTTTCAGACAAAACAAAAATAATAAATAACGAATAAAGGTGATACAAATGAATAAACCAAAATTAAAATTACTAGGAACAAGCGGAAACGCTTTTTATATATTAGCAATAGCAAGTAGAGTTGCAAAGAACAACAAAATGGATTGGAATGCAATTAGAACCGAAGCAATGGATGGAGATTATGACCATTCGTTACAGGTTATGATGAAACATTTCGATGTTGTTTAACCTATTGCATAGTTCCATGTTGAATTTTTTCTTTTTACTTCAACATCATAACAGGCTAATGCAACTGAATCAGAGAAGTCATCATGATATCCTGAGCCATCTGGATGATGGCATTTCCATTGATTATTTCTAATCTCTTTCTGTAGGTCTAGCATTTGTTTAATAAATTTTTCTTTTTTAATAGGGTCTAAATGCTCTCCGAATTTAAGGAATGCAGGTTCAACTACTACCTTATTTTGTACTCTATCAGTCATTAGCCTATATAAATTTTTATACATTTTATCTTTATTAGAACTAGTAAATGGAACACCAATAACAGGAGCATATATTCTATAATCTTCAAGCCTTGCTCTAAGATTATCAACTTGCTGGTCTTGGGATGCAGTTGAATCGCAATGTATGTTTTCAATTGCATCTTTATATCTTTCGTAAATACGTTGTGCTATATCCATTGCTTGTGTTGCATAATCATCATTCTGGTACTCAAGCCATTCAATAACTGCACCTGTTCCCATATCGATAAAAGTCACAATAGTGCTATCTGCTGCTTTTCCCCAATCTATTCCGCATTTGACTCTACGAGTCTTAGGATATTTGTCATAAATAACACCGCATTCAATATCTATTAGTTTATTCAATTGGTCAAATGTAATAAATTGCCCTAGCTCTAGAATCCAAACAAGTAGATATTGGGTTTTAAATTCATTCGATGCTTGGTCGTATCTATCTACTACTTTTTCATAATTCAAATGCACAAGGTCTTGGGTTTTGTCATACATCTTTCGTCGTTCTTCAATCGCTTCATATGATGAAATAATAACCTTTTTCTCACTTGGCAATTTTTCTATTCGATTAAAGAACTCACATTTCCTATATCCTGCTGTGCCTATCCAAATATTAACTGAATTTGTTTGAGTACCCATTGGCAATATAGTTTTATTAATTTTAAAGTCAATCAAGTCTTGTGACTCTTCCAAAATAATAACATTAAGAGTCTTAGATTCTGAGTGTGATGTCACACTAGCTGTAAAACAGAATACTCTACGAGGTGGATATTTATTACTACTTAAATGTATTTCTTGGCCATTAAATGTATCAAATTCAAAGTCAAAGCCTTTATTAGCACACTTTTTCAAATACTCTTGGATTCGTTCATAGTCAGTATGGGCTTGCTCCTTCTGTGGTGCAAATATACCTATATTAAACATTTCACTTTCATAAAGACCATACCTTCTACAAATAGGATAATAAAACAATAATAGAAAGCATACTGTAATACAGACAATTTCAGTCTTACCACTCTGCCTACAAAATTCTGCAACATGGTCTCCACCTTCATTAGTAATAACCGCTTTTATTACAAGATTGGAGAATCTCTTCTGATAACCATAAAGGTTTCGAGAGAAGAATGTTACCGAAAATGCATCCCTAGCTTTGAATATTTGGTTCCACTGCGTTTGGTTTAATTCCTTCATCTTTAAAAAATTTCTCTAAAACTTTATCACAAGTATCCCCAAGACACACCTTCCAGCAATCATTGCAGAACCAATTAGTATTAAAACATACACCATAGTCTGAAAAAAATTGTTTAACTGCACCTTGTTTATTCTTACGAGTTTTATCGTATTTTAATTTTTTTAGTTCAATGTCCTTTTCGCACATCTTACACTTTCTTATTTCTACCATTTTTCTTAATAAGTTTGGCCAAGTTAGGCTGATTCTTCGATATTTTCTTGCCCATTACTTCCATGGTCATGTAGCATATATCTTCTTCAAGCTTATTGGCTTTTGAAAGGAGTGTGATTAAATAATGTGAAAATTCATGATATAATATTTTAATGTTAGCTGCTTTTTCAATTTGGATTTCATATGGCGTACTATTAAAAAAACCTTGCATGCCATCTAATGACTTACAAATAGTAATAGGTATTGTTGGCACACCATAGACTTCACATAGTCCTTCTAATATTTTAGTAGCTTGTTTTTGTTTCACATACTAATTGAGATTGTAATAATATTCTCTCCTCCATCATCATCTTTAATTTTATAAGCTCTTAAAACCATGAATCCTGAACGTTGTAATAAAGAAGTAAGTTGCATTTCATTTAGAACAAATGTATGCGTTTTATCCATCATAAATATTTGTAAATCAGTTGGCACAGGAGTAGCAGTGAATACAAAACCCCTAGATTTAATAACACGCTTGAATTCTTTAAGTGTCGTCAAAGGGTCTATCGTATGCTCAAACACATGATTGCACATTATACCTGTAACAGTTGAATCATGTAATGGTATATCTTCCATTTTGCCTTTGACTGCGATGCTTGGTCCATCTATTATATCCAAGCCAAGCCAACTTAAGCCAATTTCTTCAAAAGGTTTTTTATAATCATCATTACCACAGCCTACATCTAGAACTGTGCCTTCAATGAGTTTATTATCTATTGCGAATTTTTTAAATTCTTCCAAAACTGTTTCTTTTCTACCCATTTTTTAATATACTCCTAATTTGCTCTTCCAAAAATTTCTCATCAACATCATTGTTATTTATTTTAACATCAAAATTATAATCATCCAAATCATTTTCTGAGATATCCGATTCATTTTTTAATTCACCACGTTCAGCTCTAGTCTCTGGACTAGCATAAATCCAAACTAATTTATAACCGTGTTTCCTCAAATAATTAGCTTCATTTTTAAATCGCATATCGGTAACGACTACATTATCAGGCTCATTAACTAATGCTAATTTAACCCAGAATAAAGTATCCACTAATCTTCCTATTTTGCCATAGGTTTGTAATATTTCCCGACCATTAATAAATTCCTTTCGAACTCCAAAGTTATCAAAGACCATTTGCTTAAGTTTATCTGCAAAAGCCCTACGTTCATAGTCTGGTTCCATTTTTATAATTTTGGAGCAAACATAATCCTTGCCAGCCAACATTTTCCCGCCTAGTGCTATCTTCATCTTATTTTCCTAATCTTATATCCACACCATTTACTTAAATCTCTATAAACATAAAACCTAGTTATGTTTTCAAGCGGTATTTCATATTCTCTATTAATATAATAACAATCTTTCATCAGTTGTTTTTTTGCTTTGCTCCTAGCTTTTGGTGTATCGGTTGTTTTAACTTCATATACAATAGCATATGGAAAAAAAACAGCAAAGCCATCTGATTCACCTTTAACATGATATTTCTGTGAATAAAATTCAAATTCTTTAGCAACAATAGCATCAAGATGATTATGTTCTAATCTCTGAAAGACATGGTCGACCATGTAATTATGAGTAACCTCATACCTTTCCATTTTGTTCTCTCAAGTAATTAAACAGCGACATCCATTTCATATAATCACATTCTATATATCGTTTGTTCTCTCTTTGATACGGACAATATATTTCATAATGTCCGCACATTGGTTGTGGGTTGTTAGGAAACAAAGATATCATCACAACTCCAGCTCTATCCACACACTCTGGTGGATTATTTTGAATTATGTCTTCTAGCATTCAATATCATCTCTGCACATTCAATAGAAAGAACCCAATCACCTAGTTTCCTCGGTTTCATAGAACCGTCTTCTTGGATTTCAAATCCTTCTTTTAAATTAATGCACTCTTTACTCCAAATGCACATTATACAAAATCACATTCATTGCCAATTGAATTACAATTAGCACATCTATAAATAGTATTAAAACCTTCTTCAGGATAGACTTCAGTAGAACCACATTTACATCTCATTTTTCAGCTCCTTATTAAGAATATTTTCCATTTGAACAATCCCTTGTTTAATGTACTCCACTAAATTCAAAGCTTCATCAAAGTTAGAAGTTCGTTCGATAAGTAATCCTATAAAACAATCACTCATTAAATGATTAGCAGTTTCTTTGTCGCTAGTTATTTTATACATTTCAAGCATTGTAAGAAAATCACACAATGAATCTTTCGACACCTTAGCCATTTCTTCCATGCCAAGATTTGGTTCCTGCTTTTCATAAAATTGTCTTGCTGCATCCAAGTAGTCTTTTTCCATTCTGTAACTTATTATAATACTACTAATATATAAAGCTTTGTGTTTTTACCAATGATGTTCCCTTTTATGCTTTGCTGTATATTTGTATTTCTTACCTGATATTTCATCTTCACCAAGAATATCAACAAACTCACGGTTATCGATTTTAGATTTTCTTATCATTTAGCCCTCTGATAGTATTTTATCAGCACCTAACGGGTTGAAGCCTATCACTTCCAACATGTCATTAGCGGTAATTTGCTCTAATGCTCTTTCTCTACGCTCTTCAAATTTAGCTATTCTAACGTTATTCCATGTTTCGTCTGGATACATATCTGTAATATATTGTATCGTTGCTTTTGTTTTCTTGAACTTAAATGCTGGAGGATGTTCAGTCGCATTCCATAAATTTATTTTTCTCATTTTAATTTCCTCATTGTTTTAGCTATTTGTTCTAATTGAAAAGCACTGTATCCTGAATTCCAATCTTTTTTAGGATAGAAAACTATATATCCATCTGCATTCTCAATCACCCCAAATGGAGCATTGTTGTGGTTTGTTACTTGCATCTTGTTTCCCTCAAATGTTTAATACCTTTATCTGTTACATGAAAGAATGCCATATCTTTGACATACCCTTTCGATTTCTCAGCAAAACCATTCCTAACCAAATCACCCCAATTCATATCCATAGTATTTGTATAAAATCTGTTGTGATATGATTTGTCAATATTATCTCCTGTCTCTAAGCCCAAAGCGTGGAGCATTAGTTCTTCTTGTCTTTTTGTTATAATAAATATATCTTTCATCATAATTTCCTCCTTACTTGTTCCATGCTAAACATTCTCCAACTAACCAATATAACCATATAAGTCATTGCATGTATAAAACCAAAATGTCTTATTACAGTAACAGGAAGCACTATAAATGCAAGGAAACAAAAAAATCTTTTCGTATCAGAGAATGAATCATAAGCTAACCATATTTTTTGTCCAAACCTATTCATTTTAAATCATTATCAATCCATTTAATTTGAGCAGGGAATGTGACTACCGTCTTTTCTGTTACGCTAACAAAATCAATAGCGTTAGTCTTGGCTAATTTCTTAAATGCTGAATCATCAAGCTTCAAACATAGGTTATGTTCTTTAGACCAATCAAATGCTAAGCCTTTATCGTACTCAATATTAGTTCTTACTTGAATACCAATACCACCGAACATTTTCTTTTCTCCTGTCACTGCAAATGTCTCAAGAGCTTCATCCTGAATAGTTTCCTTTAAAGCAAAAATTTGATTATTCAAATCAAAAATTTTATCCTTAAATGGTTTAGTTTGGTCCATAAATACGGATTCTTTTATAGCTAACGATTCCATAACTTGGTTTTTTTTGTAAATCATGTCTCTAAGCAACATTACATTTTCTTTCATTTTGTATCACCTTTCATATAATTTTTTTTAAGTAATCTATAGAAATCTTTGACACCTGACTGATGATACAAATCATCACCAACTACTGCAAAGTATTTCAGGGTTGTTCCGTACTGTAAAAATTTATCAACTGTTAGCACAGTATTATCATCCAATACAATGTCGTCTAATTTTAGCTCTTTCATTGTTCATCCTGTTCTTCTTTAGTCATCATTAATACATTGCCATCGCAATCGTCGTATCTTCTCGGGCAATCCTTTCTACAGACTCCCTCATATTCACATGGTGTTGTCATTTATTGCACCTCTTGGAATGTACCGTTTGTGTACACTAATTTTTCTTTTATTTCATTTATATCTCTATGGCATTTAGTACATTTCAAAGATTCGTAACCTAAAGCACCATCGTAAAATTTAAAGTTATGTTTACATATCATTTGTATCACCTAGCTTTATTATAATATCCTAACTATATAAACTTTTTGTTTAAGTAGAAAAAAGGCATCGAGTGGGATTCGAATCCACATTACAAGTTAAGCAATCTTGCATAATGTCCTTACTCAACTTGCTTAAGGCCAAGAGGTGCATTTAAACATTCTTTCCGGAATGCGCCTTACCATTCAGCCATCGAAGCCATGATAATAAAAAAATATCTGCCGTGTGGAAACAGATTATTGGGGTGGGTTAGGTAATCTAACCAAATATAGCAGTTATAATAATACTTATATATAAACCTTTTGTTTTAGCCCTTTATAAATAAACAAAGGGTTTATATAGTAGTACCCCTTTATAGTATTATAAGTGAGCAACAAGGATGAATATTACGGCAGATTAACGCCAAAAGAATGCCTATTGCTCACTTAATTATTCAAAGGTGATACAAGATGAAAAAAGATAATGCAAAAATAGTCAAGAAAGCTGTTGATAAGTTTATTGAAACAAGAACAGATGGAAGCCTAGTTAATTTGACAGCTGAATACATGCACAATGTGTTCCCAAAACTTACTGCCGAATTTAGAGCCTTTATTATTGAGGAGCTAACTAACATAAACGCTAAAATTAAAGGTGATACAAAATGAAATGTTGTTTATGCAAAAAAGAAATTGAAATTAAAGGAAATTGGGACCAAGGCAATAATGCAAATCCTGTCATGGATGGAAGATGTTGTGATGATTGCAATGCAGAAAAAGTAATCCCCGAGAGGATGAAATCTCTTAAATAATTTTTTTTTATTCTTTAAATTTCTCACCATCAAATTTAATATCAAATTCATGTATATCGTCGTGACAATTACCACATACAGTTACACATTTATCTAGTTCTTTTTTAACAATCGACCATGGCATATACATACCTTGACTAACATTAAAATCTTTTCCTCCTTTATAATGATGGAATTTAAAACTTCTTAATGCACCCCAATTTCTAGAACATCGTTTACAGCACTTGCTGCTTTTATAGGTTAAGCATTTTGATTTAAATAATTCTCCTTTGTTTCTTGCATAACTATTCATTTTCACCTCAATTAAAAAATCCTTACCTTACCTCACCTTGCCTCACCCAACCTTGCATCACCCCACCTGTCCCTAATAAGAGCATGATATAAAAATCCTTACC
>Ga0075125_10000973_pt1 | contig 13437 bp, 12 predicted proteins | sample AntAceMetag02UKN_FD_69810 | JGI IMG/M metagenome (GOLD analysis project Ga0075125, IMG submission 69810) | Saline lake microbial communities from Ace Lake, Antarctica - Antarctic Ace Lake Metagenome 02UKN | ecosystem: Environmental > Aquatic > Non-marine Saline and Alkaline > Saline | place... | reverse complement strand
CAATGTTTGCCAATTTTTACATTATGAGCAATATGGACATGATTGTCAATTTTTGTTCCTTCACCAATAGTTGTATTTCCAATTGATCCCCTATCAATACAGCAATTAGCACCAATTTCTACATCTTTTCCTATTATTACTTTCCCTAACTGCGGAATTTTATTAAATTTATTTTTATCAAATATGAATCCAAATCCATCACTTCCGATAACCGTCCCTGCATGAATGATACAATTATCTTTAATTTCTACATTATCATAAACTGTAACATTTGAATAAATTATAACATTGTCACCAATTTCAACTTCTCTTCCAATAACAGAATTTGCGCCAATATTACAATTTTTACCTACTTTTGCGGTAGAATCAATCACAGCTTTCGGATGAATTTCCTTTTTCAATAATCCCCTATTAGATAAAAACAAATGACTTATTTTTGCCATTGAAGCTTGAGGATCATCGGAAATTATCAAATTATTAAACTGATCTTCTAACTCTTTTTTTACAATTACAACAGATGCTTTAGTAACTTTTAAATATTTCTTATATTTATTATTACCAATAAAAGTAATTTCATTTTTTTGGGCATTTTGAATTTCATTTACTCTATGAATAATGATGTCAGCATCACCTTTATATTCAAGCCCTAAAAAACTCCCAATTTCTGCAAGGGTCATGCTCACAAATTATTTCCTTAATTCCCTTAATACGATATTTGTTAAATCTAAAGTTGGATCAGCAAAAACAATAGATCCCTTTGATGCATCCAAAATGTAATTATATCCGTCTTCTTCGCCAATTTGTTTTAATATTTTATTGATCTTTTCCAATATTGGTCCAAGATATTCAGACTCTTTTTGATAAATTTCTCCATTATTACCAAATTTTTCCATTTGATAATTTTGGATTTTTATTTGCAATTCTTCAATTTCCTTTTGTTTATCTTTCTTCCATGAATCAGTAGCAACAAATTTTTTCTTTTCATATTCTCCCAATAATTCTTGCCCTTTTTGTTGCATTGCCTTAAATTCTTCTTGCATTTTTTTACTTTCTGTTTCTAATTTTGCCATTGCATCAACTGCTTCTTTATATTCAGATAATATCTGTTCTGAATTCACATATCCAATTTTCATTCCTTCAGCATATACCCCAGAAACAATGACGCTCAAAAATAGTAAAACAATTACAATACGTTTCATTTTAACACCCCTTTTTTATTTCATTAATTTACAAAAATATTATCTAATTTACCAATTATTTTTTATTTAAAATGCCCTACCAAAAACAAAGTGTGTTTCCCAACCAATACTGTCATCTCTTACAATATCATCAAAACCATATCCAACATCAAAACCTAACATTCCAACCATTGGCATAAATATTCTCGCTCCGACACCAACTGACCTAACCATCTCATTTAATTTTATATCTTTAAAATCATTCCATACCCTACCAGTTTCAGTAAAGCCTAAAACATACATTGTTGGATTTGGAGAAACAAGAAATCGCATTTCCATAGAATATTTTAACATCGCATTTCCTACGGCATAATTTGATAATGGGGGGCCTACTGATTGATCTTGATATCCTCTTAATGAAGTAACATAATCAACCATACTTATTCCACCCATTTGAAAATATTCTTGATATGGAATAATTGAGTTCTTATCAAATGCATTTAATAATCCCATCTCCAAATTTTGATAAAACACCAAATTTTTCACAATTGGTGTCCACCATTCTATTTTAAATTGATTTTTTACAAAATTTTCATCACCACCTAATAATCCACCGGAAATTTTTGTAATTAAACTTATTGACGAACCATCTTGAGGAAATTCCGGATGACTTCTACTATTTCTTGATATTATCTGAGTAAAACTTCTTTCCTTTGTTCTTTGACCTTCTTGTAAATATTCTTCATAAACAGAACTTTCGTCAATATCTGAATATTTTTTTCTCGATACTGCTATACTCCAATTACCTCTGAAATAACTATCAGGCCATCTAAATCTTCTACCAAACCGCAATGACACTCCAATAATGTCACTATTATAGGGTTGATAATATGTGTCCGTTTTGTTCAGTTCAGAATAATAAAAACTTGCTCCCACTAAATTCGGACGTCCCAAAAACCATGGTTCTGTAAAGCCAACACTGACATTTTGATATGAATAAGAACGACTATATTGTGTTGATAATTGCTGCCCTCTCCCACCTAAATTATTTATATCAACTCCAATACTTCCGATAAAACCATTCATTTCGCTGTATCCGATAGAGGCATTGATCCTATCACTTGATTTTTCTTTTACAGAAACTTCTAAATCAACATGTTCTTCATCATACGGTAAAATCTCCGGCTGAACATCTTGGAAATAATTAAGCATATAAGCTTCCCTTTGAGATCGTATTAACCTTTCACGATTAAAAATATCTCCAGGAAATACCTTTAATTCTCTTCGAATTACATAATCTCGAGTCCTATCGTTGCCCACAATATTAATATTTCTTATTTTCACTATTTGATTTTCTGTGATTTGTATTTTTACATTTAAAGTGTCCTTCCCAATTGGCTTTAATTCCGATACTATCTCTGCATATAAATATCCTGTATCCATATAAATACTTCTAATTCTGGCATCAATTGCTGCTTCGAAATCATCTTCTTTAAATTCTTCTCCCCTATCTATTCCGGTATTTTTCAAATTATTTATTAAAAAATCAGTATTATATTTTTCATTACCTTCAACTGAAACATCACCATAATAATATTTTGGTCCCTCTTTAAGATAAATTTTAATGGTTAATTTCTTTTTATCTTTGCTTAATTCAACTTTATCTTTTATAATTCTTATATCACGATAGCCATGATCTCGATAAAGTTTTAATAATTTATTTTTATCTTCCTTGAATTTTTCCTTATCAAATTTTCCACCAAAAAATAATTTATACCATCCTGTTTGATTTGTGCCTTTAAGAACAAGTAACTTTAAACGAAAATCACTAAAAATTTTATTACCAATAATTTCAATATCTTTAATTTTTACTTTGCTGCCTTCTTCTATATCAAAAATAATATTTATTTTATTCCCTTTTTCATCAACATTTTCTGTTGATACATCTATTTTTGCATTATAAAACCCGTCTTCATCATATTTTTCTTTTATCTTCCTAACAGATTTGTTAATTAAATGCGGAGTTATTATTTGCCCTCTGAATAATGAAATATCTTCTTTGATTTCCTTGGTTTTGTATTTCTTATTACCATTATATTTTATTTCATTTAATCGTGGGTATTCTGCCACTTTTACAATTAGATAAACACCATTTGTTGTTTCTTTATCAATAATAACTTTTATATCACTAAACAATCCTAATTGCCAAAGTTTTTTAATCCCATTTTGAATATCTTCACCTGTTAATTCTGCACCTGAAACAAATCCTGAATTTACTTTAATAATTTGTGTAGATGCTGTTTTAGCACCTTCTACACTTACATTTAATACCTTAATTTTTTGTGACTGAGCAAATCCGCCATTAGTAAAAAATATTACATGCAACACTAAAAGTATAAAAATAAATAAAAATTTCTTAATTTTTCCCATTTTTTTAAACATTATCACTATTTTTTCTTTCTCTTTTTACTTAATTTGTTCACTTGTTTTACCGAATCTTCGTTCTCTATTTAAATAATTGCCTATTGCCTTAAGATATTCCTCTTTCCTAAATTCCGGCCAATATACTGATGTAATGTAATATTCCGAATATGCCGATTGCCATAATAAGAAATTACTTATTCTAAATTCTCCACTTGTCCTGATGACCAGATCAGGATCGGGAATATTTTTTGTATATAATTTATTGATTATTGTTTTCTCACAAATATCTTCTGATGAATATTTCCCCATTTCAACTTCTTTAGCAATTTGTTTTACGGTATTTAATATTTCCTCTCTGCTTCCATAACTTAATGCAAGAATCAACGTCAATCCAGTATTGTTTTTCGTCTTTTCAACTCCTTTTAATAAATCTTCTCTCGTCGTTTTAGGAATCTCACTAATATTTCCAATGATCTGTAACCTTACATTGTTCCTGTCTAATTCATTTATTTCCTTTTTTATTGTCCGAGATAGCAACTTCATTAGTGCATTTACTTCAATTATCGGTCGTTGCCAATTTTCTTTGGAAAATGTATATAATGTCAAATATTTTATACCAATTTCACCACTTAATTTTACTATTTCTCTAACAGAATTAATTCCCTCTTGATGTCCAGCAACACGAGGTAATTTTCTTTTACTTGCCCATCGCCCATTGCCATCCATTATTATAGCAATATGCTTTGGTAGATTTTTATTTCCCTCAATAATTTTATTTTCCATTATTTGTTAATTTTACAACTATCTAAAATTGATTATTTTTATATTGTTTGATCATTTAACTATTACAAATTCTCATCAATTGGCTTATCATAAATCAAATAAAAAGAATTGTCATCTAATGTAAAACCAAAACTATATTTCCAGCCATTAAATGTTAACATTTCATATTCGTCTTGGATATCATCTACAAAGATATGATTTATATCATCAGAAAAAAAATCTTCCTCTAATTTTTTTATATCTATATCATTATTATATACTTTAAATATTTTATGATCCCAAATTATAGAATTATTACTCGATTTTTTTTGATTTTCCTTCAATTTATCCTCTTATCTTTTTTTTCTTCATAACTGTTATTATACATAATTTCATTTTTTTAATCTACAAATACCTCTATATTATCACAACGGCTAATTTCCCTCAATTTTACATCTTGATAAAATACATAAATATTTTGTTATCACCAAATACTTATTTGTGATTTTTCATATAACTCTTAGAAATAATTCTAACATTAAACAATTTTTTTTCAACAATCAGATATTCTCCAATAGCTAACACAATAAATTCAACAATGTTCATTGTGGCCTACAAAAATATTACTGCTACACTGATATCCTTGATAACTTCTAATTTTATCCAAATAATCTCAAAACATCATTTATCATTACCAATACAATTAATCCTAACAATAGAAAAGTTCCAATCTGCTGAATTGCCATTTTTACTTTAATATTTAATTCTTTACCGATAATTCCCTCTATTATTGCAATAATAATATGCCCCCCATCCAAAGCTGGAATTGGTAAAATATTTATAAAAGCAAGATTAACGCTTAATATTGCAATCAAAGAAAACAGAGACATCATTCCACTTTTAGCCGATTCACCGGCTAATTTACCTATCATAATTAATCCACCAACATTTTTAACACTTTCTTCTCCTTTGATTAGCATTCCCAGTGAGGAAACTGTTAATTTAAACCAAAAATAAGTCGTTTTAAATCCTGATGAAATTGCTTCACCAAAACTCGCAGAATGATAATCAACTTTACCAGATATTCCTATCAAACCAACTTTTTTAATTGAGCCGTCTACCACTGTTTGTTGTAATATCGGGGTTAACTTTACAGATTTAACTTCATTAGACCTTTCATATTTCAAAGAAATTTCCTTACCGGCGAGATTGTGAATTATTTCTGACATATCTTCCCATTTTTCTATTTTATTCCCATTAACAGATATGATCATATCACCGCTCTGTAAACCAGCTTCTGCTGCCGGCATTCCTTTGGCAATCCTACTAATTATCGGATCGTTACTTATATCCGGAACGCCCGTTTTAAATGTAAATATTGTGAAAATAAATATTGCCAATAATAAATTCATTATAACACCGGCACTTGTTACAAATATCTTTTGCCACCACTTTTTCCCTCTATATTCATAAGATTCAATCGGCTTTTTAATATAATTTTTATCCATACTTTCATCTATCATGCCGGATAATTTCACATATCCACCAAGTGGAATCCAAGAGAGACAATATTCAGTTTCACCAATCTTTTTTCCAACTATTTTTGGAGGGAAACCAAGCGAAAATTTTTCAACTCTGATACCAACTATTTTTGCAGCAATGAAGTGCCCAAATTCATGAATGAAAACCAATATTCCTAAAACAACAATTGTAGAAATAATATAAATCATGTTCTATTCCTTTTTTATTTTAAATTTTAATTTCTAACTTATAGTTTCTATTTTCCTTATCCGTTTCCCTAATGTACCAATTGCAACAAAGTAGCACAAATTAAAGCTGCATAAGTTCCAAGTACATATCCGGCAATTCCTAACATCACGCCAACAGAGGCCAAAGCCGGATGAAAAGCAGAAGCAACTATTGGAGCAGAAGCAGCTCCACCAATATTTGCTTGCGAACCAACTGCCATAAAAAACAACGGTGCTTTTATCAATTTCATCATACCAAGCATTAAAATAACATGAATTGAAATCCAAGTCAAACTCATTGCAAAGAGCATTGGATATTCAAATATCGCTTTTAAATCGGCACTCGCTCCAATAACTCCAATTAGTAGATATAACATAACTGTACCTAATTTAGATGCACCTGCACCTTCATAATTTTTTATTCTCGTAAATGAAAAAGCCACTCCCATACTTGTAATAATAATTACCTTCCAAGTTGAATGTGAAATTATTTCTCCTATTTCCGGTAGAAAATTTCCCAATTTGAATGCGATAAATGACCCACCAAAAGCTAAAGCAAATAAAACCATATAATCTGTAGTTGAGGCAATACGCATTGCTTTTTTTCGAAAGGCAACCACCTTATTTTTTAATTCTATGATAGCCGAATTATCCGCTCCCAATTTCTTATCAATTTTTTCATATTTTCCGGCAAAAAATAATAATGCTCCAGTGAGAAGATTAGCTGCTATCACATCAATCACGACCATCATTCCCATCATTTCCGCCGAAGCATTTACCGATTGACCAATGGCAATAAAATTAGCACCACCACCAATCCAAGAACCGGCTAAAGCGGACATTCCTCGCCAAATTTCCGCCGGTAAATGATTTCTGAAAATCAATAAGGAAATCGGACCACCAATAACAACCCCAAGCGTTCCTGTCAAAAACATGATTATTGCTTTGTTACCTAATTTCATAATTCCGTGAATATCAACTGCTAATGTCAATAGTAATAAACTTGCCGGAAGTACAAATGTCTTAATTTTACTGTAAATAATCGACTCTGGAGGAATAATATCAAAAAATGTTAAAAGTGTTGGTATAAAATAAGCAAAAACTAAAGCCGGTACCACACCAAACAATTTTTTACCAAACTTCGTATGCGATTTTAATATAAATATTGCCGCCGGTATAGCTAATAATACCGCTAGCAGTCCAAAAGGATTTGTAATTAGTATGTCATTCATTATTTCTCCATAAGTTTAATAAGAATACTTTCAAAAACTGTTAAATGTAAGGATAAAAAGGTAAAATAAAAAATACTAAAATATTTTGTTGATTTGTTAATAATATTATTTATATTTGGAGGTATTTGAGAGCAAAGTAATGGACGATTTATGTTTCCATTATCAATATTTGGAAGAGTGTCCGAGTGGCTGAAGGAGCACGATTGGAAATCGTGTATATCGTGTTGAACGGTATCCCGGGTTCAAATCCCGGCTCTTCCGCTTTTTTGTAATAATATTGTAATGAATTTCACTAATATCTCAAATGTGTTTCAATGCTTATAATTTATATTTCGTTTATTATTTTTTGTGTACTCTGTGATATTCTTTGTATTTATAGTAGTTAGTTTTCATAATTTCTTTTTACATTTGATAATCATCAAAATAATTGATAACTTATATAAGTAAAAATAAAATAACCAAGAGGCAAATTAAAATGACAAAAAATCCAGCAAATGTAAAGATCAGAGACATTAAAATATATCCATTAAATATCAAAGCAGAACATGACTTGAAAATTGCTACAATGACGATATCCGGCCCTAAAAATGTGTTAATACATATTATTACAAATACGGATTTAGATGGTTGGGGTGAAGCAAGTCCATTTAGAGCAATCGTCGGCGAAACCCAATCGATAAATTTTGCAGCCGCAAAAGAATTGCGAGAATTATTTATTGGAAAAAACCCATTACACTATACCGACTTAATTCATCAAATGAACGCATATTTACCAAATAATTCTACTATCAGAAGTGCCTTTGACATGGCATTATACGATATAGCTTCAAAATCAGCTAACCTCCCACTTTATGCTTTTTTAGGTGGAAGCAAACGACCAATGGAAACCGATAATACAATTGGAATCGGCGATGTGGATAAAGCCGGAGAGCAAGCATTGGAAATTGTTGAACAGGGATTTAGAATAATTAAAACAAAAGTTGGAATTTCTGAAGAAGAAGATATTCAACGACTAAGAAATATTAGAAAAGCAGTTGGTGATAATGTGAAAATTAGAATTGATGCAAATCAAGGTTGGGACAGAGTTACTGCTGTAAAATCATTGAAAAAAATAGAAGAACTTGATATCGAAATTTGTGAACAACCATTAAAAGCAAAAGATCTTGACGGAATGAGATACATTAATCAGCATTCTTCAATTCCAATAATGGCTGATGAATCTGTCTTCACTCCTGCCGATGCATTAGAAGTAATAAAATATCAAGCCGCACCATATATAAATATAAAATTATCAAAATCCGGTGGAATTTATAATGGAACTGCAATTGCAAATATTTGTGAAGCAGCAAATATTACCTGTATGGTTGGATGCATGTCGGAATCCGGTCTCGGCAACACGGCTTTTTCTCATTTCGCAATGGCTAATCCGGTAGTTAAATTTTTTGATTTAGATGCAAATATCGGACACATTGACGAACCGATAATTGGAGGTGTTACCATCAATAAAGGAATGGTTGAATTTCCCGATGATATTATTGGCATCGGTGCATATCCGGATCCTGATTATATTAAAAACATAAAAAGCATTTAATAAAGATCGAAAAAATGAAGTATAATTTTGACAAAATAGTTAACAGAAAAAATACAAATTCAGCGAAATATGACATGTCAAAAGAGATGTTTGGTACCGATAATATTCTGCCAATGTGGGTAGCTGATATGGATTTTGAGACACCTGATTTTATCGTGAATTCACTTAGAAAAAGGATTGAACATCATATTTTCGGATATTCAACTAAACCGGATTCATATTACAATTCAATTATTAACTGGATGAAAAACAGACACAATTGGGATATAAAAAAAGATTGGATAACTTCCAGTCCGGGTGTTGTTCCAGCTATAAATATGGCAGTTTTAGCTTTCACAAATCCAAAAGATAAAATAATTATTCAACCACCTGTTTATCATTTATTTTCCGCAGCAGTTCAAGAGAATGATCGACAAATTATTAATAATCAATTGAAATTAGAAAATGGAAAATATCAAATTGATTTCGATGATTTGGAAAAGAAAATAAAGAATGATGTAAAGATGCTAATATTTTGTAATCCTCATAATCCCGGCGGTATGGTTTGGAATAGAGATGATTTACTGAAATTAGGAAATTTATGTGTAGAAAATAATGTATTACTTGTTTCGGATGAAATACATTCAGATATGGTTTATGAAAAAACGCATATTCCAATTTCTTCACTATCGCCTGCAATTGCCAATAATACAATTACCTGCATGGCACCAAGTAAAACATTTAATCTCGCAGGATTGTCCAGCTCAGTATTAATAATACAAAATGAAGAAATTAGAAACAAATTTAATCATTTACTTCATAATCTTCATATACATTATGGGAATATTTTCGGGAACATCGCATTGGAATCTGCTTACACTTATGGTGAAAAGTGGTTAAAACAATTATTGATCTATTTAAAAGAAAATATAAATTTCGTTGTAGATTATTTTCAAGATAATATTCCCAAAATTAAAGTAATAGTTCCGGATGCGACTTATCTTATGTGGCTTGATTGTAGAAATTTAAATTTATCTAACAAAGAATTAAAAAACTTTTTCATTCAAAAGGCAAAAATCGGCTTGAATGACGGGCCTTCTTTCGGACCAGGTGGCGAAGGTTTTCAACGAATAAATATTGGTTATCCACGATCAATAATTGAAGCAGTTCTTAAAAAAATAAAGAAAGCAGTAGATAATTTATAAATCTATTTCCATTCCTTCGTAGGCAAGTAATACTTCTAAACTAGAATTCGGATATTTTTTTTGTTTATATTTAGTGGATTTTTTTAATATTTTATGTATCATTTCATCATTATTGTCCGGTTCGTGATGGAATAAAACAAGTTTTTTAACATTAGATCTTATTGCAAGATCAATTCCAGTCAAAGCAGAACTATGTCCCCAATCTCTTTTATTTATTGTTTCTTCTAATGTATATTGAGCATCAAAAATTAAAATGTCTGCATCTTTGAAAAAATCAATAAATTTTCCATTCTGTTCATTTTTTCTGTGTTTATGTTCGCTATCTGTTGAATATACAACTGTCTTTCCATTACTCATTATTCGATATCCGTAAGAACTTCCCGGATGATATTGTAAAATATTTTCAATTTTAACACCATTAACTTCTATTGTTCCATTTTTTTCTAATTGGACAAACTTTTTCGTAGCCGGATATAAATCCAAAGAAATAGGAAAATATTTTGGATTTTGTTGTAATATCAATCTTTCTTCCAAATTGGGAATTGGTGAATAAAAAGTAATGTTATTATTTGAATAAAAAGCCGGCTTAAAAAAAGGTAATCCTAAAATATGATCCCAATGAGTATGGCTAATAAAAATATTTAGATCAAGACCATTCTTTTTTTGTTTCTTTACCAAATAATTCCCTAATTGAATAATTCCACTTCCCATGTCAAAAATAAATAATTTCTTATCTATTTGCAATTCAACACAGGCAGTATTCCCGCCAATAATAGTTTTGTCAAATGCTAGGTTCTCAATAAACTCGTTTTTCTTTTCAGGTGTAGAAATATCATCTGCTGTAATGTCAGATAATATTAATCTTAACTGCGTTTTAAATGTTTTATCAGATATTGGAGTTGGTATTGACCCTCTAACTCCCCAGAATTTTACTTTCATTTTCTCCTTCAAATATTTACGACTATAATTTAAATAAAAAAAAATATAAAAGTTAGTTTTTATTTATAAAATGTTATTATTATATTTCGATGCATTTTAAGGAGTGACTAAATTATGAAAACACATATTTTAAAAACATTTAATTTCTCGATGGCTCACAGATTAACTTTCCATAATGGAAAATGTAGAAATTTACATGGTCATACATATAAGTTGGAAATAACAATATCGGGAGATATCAATAAAAATGGTATAATAATTGATTTTGGAGATTTAAAAGAAATCGTTATTAAAAATATTATCGATAAACTTGATCATTCAACTGCAATTTATGAAAAAGATTTATTATTATTGACCAATTTTCCAAAAGTTCTGAAATATAACATTTTCCCTTACGAAACAACTGCTGAAAATCTGTCCAAATGGATTTTTGACAAATTAACAAAATTACTGAAAATAGAAGAAGTGAGGTTATGGGAAACACCAACCAATCAAGTAACTTATACAAAATAAACGATATATTCTATAGCATTCAGGCAGAAGGATTTTTATCAGGTACACCTGCCATTTTTATTCGTTTTTCTAATTGCAATTTAAGATGTGATTTCTGCGATACGGAATTCTTATCAGGAATTGATATGAATATTTCAGAAATACTTAATAATATTGAAAATTTTCAATCAAAATTTATTATATTCACAGGTGGAGAACCATTATTACAAGATACAACCGAATTAGCAAAAATATTATCTGATAAGGGATATAAATTAGCTGTTGAAACAAATGGAATGTTTAAACCACAACATGATTATTTTGATTGGGTAACCGTATCACCAAAAAATGATAAAATAAAAATTGATGAATGTGATGAAGTTAAATGTGTTATTGGTATAGATGAAATTCCAGATTCTTATGGAATCAAAGCAAATCATTATTATATAAGCCCCAAAAATCCAACTCACAATGAAGATATTGGCACAGAATCGGCAAACTTTTTTGATACGAATGTTGCAAAATATTGTTATGAATATGTTAAAAAACATACAAAATGGAAATTAACTCTACAAACAAATAAAATTATTGGTACACTATAAAAAATTGAATAAGAAGCAAGTAACACAATGAAAAAAAATGCAATAGTATTGTTATCAGGTGGACAGGATTCTACAACTTGCCTTTATTGGGCAAAAAAAAGATATAATAAGATTGAAGGAATATTTTTTCACTATTCTCAACGACATGAAATAGAATATGAATGTGCAAAAGATATTGCAAAAAAGACATCAATAACTTTACACGAATTCACTATTCCTGCTTTCAAAAAGATTGGTGGAAATTCATTAACTAACGACATAGAAATGGACGATTCATCAAAAAAAATCCCAAACACTTTTGTTCCCGGAAGAAATATAATATTTTTATCTTATGCTGCGGCTGTTGCCTATAAAAGTGGAATTACGGATATTATTATTGGAGTAAATGAAGAAGATTATTCCGGCTATCCTGATTGCAGAAGTGATTTTATTAATTCTATGACCAGATCATTGCAATTAGGACTTGAACGAGATATAAATATTATTGTGCCATTACAACATTTATCAAAAGCACAAATCTGGGAATTATCTGATGAATTAAAAATATTAGATATTATTAAAAAAGACACTCACACCTGTTATTATGGAGATCGCTCTAAATTACACGATTGGGGATATGGATGTGGAAAATGCCCATCTTGTATTTTGAGAAAAAAGGGCTTTGAAAAATACATCACGCTAAAACGCTAAAAAATGTATCACGCAAAGACGCTAAGACGCAAAAAAATATTTGTAAAAAATAAAAAAATGATTTAAGAACAAGGAACACCGATTTTTGATTTTAGAAGATAAAATTCCTTACATTTTTAAATTAATAAATTATGAACTGAAGATCGATGAAATAAATTATTAAAATCATGAAGTAATTTAATTTTAATAACTATGGACGAAATCCATAGAAAGAAATATAAACTCACCTCCAAATTCCAAAAACTACGGAGTAGTTGAACAATAATTCAACCACTTCGTGGTTAGTGTTATTTTAGACATTTGTTTTCTACCGATTCCATCGGTAGTTATTTACATTAATCCCCATTCGGGGATTCTATTGTTTTGTGTGTTCATCCTCTATTTGCCTTAAAAACAATTAGATAAATAAAACAGAAACCCACAGATTTATCTGTGGGAAATCAATAGACCCAAATAATCTAACCATTTCAATGGTTTTGTGATTGGACTTATTTATTACAAAATAAAAAAAGCAGTGAATAACTATCTACTGCTTTTTAAATTAATTGTTAATTATCTCTTTTACAGAGAAATTAAATTATTTCATTTTATTAAC
>Ga0075125_10000972_pt1 | contig 13443 bp, 17 predicted proteins | sample AntAceMetag02UKN_FD_69810 | JGI IMG/M metagenome (GOLD analysis project Ga0075125, IMG submission 69810) | Saline lake microbial communities from Ace Lake, Antarctica - Antarctic Ace Lake Metagenome 02UKN | ecosystem: Environmental > Aquatic > Non-marine Saline and Alkaline > Saline | place... | reverse complement strand
TGGCGGTAACAACTTCTGTCAGTAGAGAACTGGTTGAAAGACGACTAAAAAGGGCAACACACCAAGTGAAAGTTTGGCAAGCCAAAATAGCCGAGTTACAGGCTCAAATAGAAGTGATGGACGCACTTAAATGAAAGGACGAAGGATATGAACATTGACATGACACGAGTATTGCGGTCACTGGATGGTGAAGAACTGGAACAACTGGAACAATATGATAATAAGAAATTCATCAGTACCGAGGAAACTCCGGACGAGAAGCCCCAGCATGTAAGGAAGAAAAAGATCACACTTCGCTCTGTCTGTCTTGGTTCCTTGATGGGAACTCTTGAAACTGACCGAACAATGAAGGGTGAGGAGAAGTTGAAGCAGTTTGCGTTGGCGATGAAGATACAGGGGTTAGACTCAATTGACCTGATCGCCGAAGAAGTGACGTTGTTAAAGAAGCGTATTGGCCAAATGTGCAGGCCATTGGTGGTTGGCCGGGCGTTTGAACTACTCGATCCAGTAAAGGTTGATGATGAGTTATCGGATTAAATTTGGTTGGCAACCAAGCAAGACACTGACTTACGGTGCTTACAACGCCGCCGGGTCCAGTGTGGTTGTCGCTGCCGGCACGTCCTTACCGCAAGGTGCCTCTTCGCCGGGATACTATACCGTGGTCGATGCGGTCGTCACCCCGGATGACTTTGTAGTTGTCAAGGAGGGAACTGTCGTTGTTGGTTCCGGTGAGATCGTTCCCGTCGTAGAGATTGGCGGTGTCGTGTCCGCTGCGGGTTATGTCGGTGATTACAAGATTGGTGAGACGTTGTTCTTCACGTTCAAGACCAACGGGACAATAGGCAGTGAGGGTGACGGACTCCGTGTTTACAGGAGCGATGACACCACACCCGTTACTCCCAGCCTTGCAACATTGGATGATGACTTCTCCAGTGAAACAAACGTGCACCAGGTTGCTATTACTTTGTTGGTTAGTTCATATATTGTAGGGAACGACTACTCAGTTGTTCTGAGTGGTGCAACTATCGGTGACGAGGTCGTCACCACTATTGTCGGATCGTTCTCCATAGAGAATCGTTACCAGCGTCCAGTTTCGAGGTACAACTTCCCATGAAAGATCGAAGCAGATATAGCGGGGACAATAAAGCTGAGAAGCAAAAGAGGCTTGTCAAAGGGCTTATGTCCAAAATCGTTGTTAAGGAAGGCAAGTTGTATTTTGCCGGCGACGAAGATCAACCACTCGAGATGATGGCGAAGGGAGAGGTTGGCCCGGCTGGCAAGGATGGTGCTCCCGGTGCCAATGGGCTGGATGGCAAGGCCGGCAAGGACGGCGAGAACGGCAAAGACGGTGTCAATGGTACCGATAGCAAGGCCGGCGTCGATGGCAAGGACGGTGCTGATGGCGTCGATGGCAAGGACGGTGTTGACGGTTACAGCGGCACTGATGGCGCCGATGGCAGAGATGGTACGGACGGCAAGGCTGGTCACAAAGGTATCGACGGCACAAACGGCACCGATGGCGACAAGGGCGATATACCTGCACACAAGTGGGTAGGCAAGGCTATCCGGTTCCAGAATACCGATGGGACGTGGGGACCATTAGTCCCTCTCTGGGGTCTTGCCGGAGCTGAGGGCAAGAACGGCCTTGACGGACGCAATGGCAGAGATGGTGAGCGTGGTGTACCTGGGCCAAGAGGTGAGAAGGGGCAGCCTGGCATTGCCCCGACTGAGGTTATGTACTTAACTCGTGAGATAATGGAACTCAAAAATCGTCTCACAAAAGCCGGAATAAACTAAATTAAGAGGATACTGAGATGGGCTGGAATTTGACACACCAAACGAAGTGGCGGTTAATCAATACCGTCTATAATGCTTCCGAGGATGCTACTATCATTGAGCAGGCCGCAAAGCAGACAGTAGCTTATCGGTTGGCCACTCTTGAGGCCAAGTCAATAAGACTGTCCGAGAAGACTGCCGGGGTGTTTCTCCATGTGACGTGCGAAGTCGATGGTGACACCGGAACCTTAGAGATATGGGGCTATGCAGAGGACGGAGACGCAGAGTACATTGGTTCATATACCTATGTAGCGGATGCTATGGTGGCAACTGATGGTGGATATGCCGTTGACGCCTTTACCGAAGTATCGGAAGGACATTCGTGTGCCCCGATAAATGTTTCCGATGGGATGGCACTTATCAAGTTCGATACGGTTGGTCTTCTGTATATCGTTGTCTTGATAAACTCGATTACCAGCTCGAACGCTGCGAGTCGTCACAATGTTTACATGCGTGTTTGGGCATAGGCTTGAACGATAAAATCTTATACGGATACTGCGAACATGAACAAAAACAATGCAACTCGTCACGGTAGCCCGGCGACAACAGCCGACCCGAACCCGGACCTCAACACTTTCCTGGATGACATTCGTAATGCCGGGATGGTGGTGACGAACGAGTGGAAGGAATTGTTCCAGACCGGGATCAAGTATGCCTGGGGCCGTCACTACGAGGGGTGGAAGCTCAAAGAGGACTGGGACTACGTCGTTGTTAATCGCATCTACCCGTTGATGTTTCAGACTATTTCCAAGTTGGCCGGTAACGATCCGAAGATACTGACTCACGCATGGGATGATACCCAAGAGGGAGCCACCGAGTATGCAGAGCGGTGGGCTGGGCACCTTGACTATCTGTGGAAGTCGCCTTATGAATTAAATATGCGGCTGAAGCTCATTAAGGGTTTGCTTGACTGTGCTGTCTTCGGTTACATGGTTGGTGAACCACACTGGGACTCGAAGCCGAGAGGCGGCTGGGACGATGTCAACAAGGTGTGGGTTGGCAAAGCTGCAATGCGATTCGCTCACCCCGGTACCTTCTGGGCAGACCCGTCTGCCGAGACGATGGAGAACGCTGAGAACTGTGGTGTGTTGCGAAGGGTCAAGCTTGAGTGGGCACAAAATAAGTGGCCTGAGTTTAAGAATGAGATAGAGAGGGAGGCGTTCACCTCCGAGGAATCTCAGTATTTTGTCGGAGAGAGTATAAATTACAAGGGCCAGAAGGCTGAGAAGTTATCGAAGGAAAGAAGAAACCGATTCGGTTACCTGACTTCATTGATTCTCAGCAAGAGTGCCGGCGGGGCTAAGGGTAACACCTCAACTCCTGACAATGTGGGTGGGTCTGAACAACGATATGTCAATGTCGAGAAGATATTCTGGCGAGACTACTCTGAGAAGTCTATCAAGATCAAGGATGTTGTTTCCAAAGATGATCTGGTCAAGCAGGGAGTGATCACTACAGAAGCTGAATCTGGGTTTCTTCTCGATGCAAACACACAGGAACCTTTTGATTCAAAGGATTGGCCGACTGAGAAAATTGATGAATATAGTGAACCAACCTTCCCGAATGGTCGGTTTGTGCTCAGGATCGGTACGATCATACTTAACCCAAAAGAGGAAGATCAGGTCTATACCGAGTCGAGGTGGCCCTTTATCGTCATGCCGTATCACATCCTTCCCCATATGTGGCAGGGTGGCAACGCGATTGAGATGGCTAAAAATAGTAATGACGTACTCAACATGACAATCAGTTCTTTGCTTCAGCAGGTTCGTCGCACAGCAGATCCGACAAAGATATTAGAAATGAACACCTTGGCTAGGGGTAGGGACGGCAAGACCAGAACACAAAAAGACAACATTACCGGACTGGGCAAGATCGTTGTTGTCGCTAAGGGGAAGATCGACAAGATAAGGGATTGGATACATCCGCCGCTTGACTCGGCAGTCATTGCTCTGGCCGCTACCATGAAGCAAGATGTTGACGACTCAATGTTCATGCAGGACGTTGCGAGAGGGGCCAAGAGTCCCGGATCGGGACAACAGACTAAGGCAGAGGTCGTCAGGCTTGACGTTAATAGCCAGAACTATGTGGCGTTGCAAGGCATATTCCTCGACAAGTTTATCGACGATGCAATGACGTTGATCGCCGAACTTTGCCAGCGGAACTATGACCCAGGCCGGCTGATGAAGATGCTCCAGGATGGGGAGAAGCAGGGACAACAGATTGACCAGTCAATGCTTGACGTCCGGTTCGATGTCAACGTGGAACCGGGGTCCACCTTACCGTTCGATGAGGTTAAGAAGCAAGCCGAGTACAAACTGGCTTTCGATATTGTAGCTAACCCGATTCCTAACCCGATGACCGAGGACATGCTCAGGGTGCTCAATATCTCTAACCGACAGGAGATCCTTGCCCGGTACCAGGGCTTGCAACTCTTCCAGCAGTTCATCCAGATGGGACAGTTGTTAGCTCAGGCGTCACAGGACCCGGAAGCGGGCCCACAGGTTCAGGCGGTGACTCAGCAGTTGTCCGGTTTGCCTGGGATGCAGCAGTTGGTTCAGTTGTTAATGCAAGCGGGGCAATTAGCTCCACAGATGAAGGTGTAATATGCGTGTAAGCGTAAAGTCAAGAAAGAAACAAAAGCCGAAACGTGTCCACGTTCCCGAGCTGGCTGATGATACGACGGACGTCTTCACCAACGAGCGTGAGATGAATCCTGCCGAGCGTGAGGCTGTCAACACTGGCTTTGAGCGTGGCAAGAAGGTTTATATGCAGGAGAACCCCAACTGTGGGCTTTGCAGGGTGACAGACAAGTACCGTAAGAATTATGACGAGATTGACTGGTCAGAGAATTAAGGAGAACGAAAGTGGCTAAAACGAAGATGGTTGAGAAAGAAGTTGTATGTCCCCGGTGTAAGGGTGATGGTTATTGGCATAGTTCCTGTACTGGCGTAAGGGCCAAGACTGTATCTGGTCCGGTGATTGACGTTTCCAAACCATGCCCCCAGTGCAAGGGAGACGGAACTATCAATATCCTGATCCCCGAGAAGCAGGCACTTGCCGAGGCTGAGGCGATCAAGAAAGAAAAGGCTGCTGCTATCGCCCGGGTAACGAAGATGGCTAACACTGCGATTAAGCAGATCAAGAAGGATGCGGCGGCTGAGGCCGATAAAATAAAGGCATAAATATGCACGGAGCACCGATAATGGCAAGTTCGATAAAAGAACCAAAGACATGGACCATCCCGTCTTATTCGTGGGGTATCTCTGCCGATGAAGCGGCTGACACATTGATACGGGCCGAGGAGATCAAGGCCAATAAGGAGCTGCTTAAAGCGGCGAGGGCGAATCTGAAAAGCAAGAAGAAGGCTATCAGCAAGTTGACATAAGCAGGGAAAATCAAAGCCGTGTGGCTTTGTTACGTTGATGCAACCAAACAGGGTCTCCCTAAAGGGTTGCGGATGCGATAAATGAGTTTTCCGGAAAGTGGCAAGTTCACAAACGTAAGGAGCAAGCAATGTTAAGAGACACGAAAGACAGAATGTTGGGAAGAGTTCAAAGGTTAGCAGAGGTCTATGGTCTGTTCGTCAGGTTCACGCCTGATGGTAACGAGGGTAAAGAGGGCGATGATTCTCTCGATAAAGCTATCGAGACAGCGGATGAGGCGTCTAAGACCCCGGAAGAGCAGAAGGTCATTGACGACGCAAGGAAGTCTGAGCAGCAGATTGAGCAGGAACGTGCAAACACACGTCGAGCCAATGAGACCGCAACTCAGGCACAGGCGACTGTAACGGCTGTCCAGGCAGAGCGAGACACTCTGGCGCAGAAGCTCGCCGACGCCGAAGCTAAAGCCGTCGAGGCTGGGATTGAGGATGTCAAACTCGATCCCGAAGACTACGAGGGCACTGATCTCAAGCTTGTGAGAGCGATCGAGGCCGTCAAGAAGCAGATTGAGGCCAAAGACACAAGGATCGCCGGGCTGGAGAAAAAGGCTCAGACCTTTGAGCAGCAAGCAAACGTCAACGCAGCAAAGACAGAAAGCAAGTCCCAGTACGAGGAGTTGCTTGTCGAGATGGATACGGATTATGGGCCAGACTGTCGCAACGAAGCAATCAAGAAGTTTAACGACTTGGTTACTGCCGGCAAGGTCAATACCAACAGGCCATCTCTGGCGACCAGGACACTTGAGAAGTGTTACAAGGAAGTTAAGGCTGCGAAGGACAAAGCAAATCCCGGCAGGAAGACGGAAAAGGTGGATCTTGACACAGGTTCCGGCGGCGGATCCGGCGTGAACCTAGGGAGTGTTGAAATCAAAGCGGGTTCTCTCGACGATGTCGTAAAGCAGTATGCCGCGGCAGGGAAGAGTGAATCCGGATAATGTACGTTTTTTAGGAGTAAGCTACTATGTCATTCCATCAGGACTTGGACAACTTGACCAGGGACATGCACGATAAGACGTGGCTGGTTGAGTACATGCACAAGAACCCGATTACGGCGATGATGTTGGCGAATGGAAAGAATATGTCTTTCAAGGGTGGTGCTAAATACACCCGCAAGGCCGACACTGACACGCACGAAGATCTGGTTCAGGATTACAACGTCAACGATACTCTGACGCACGGCGTCAAGGATACGACGGAGGAAGTTTCATTCCGTCGTAAGAAGATGCAGTGTCCGGTACAGATTGACGTTGATGAGGAGCTGGAGAACGCCCGGCAGACCAAGGACGGTACCCAGCTCCACAACATGGCGAAGTTCCGTGTGAGGAAGGCCAACGAGGCCATGCGTGTCCACATGCGGAAGAAGTTTTACATGAGCGTTGTCCGGGCCAGCGGCGTGGCTTCGTCCGACACCAACAAGTATGTTCAGGGGTTGAACAGTGCCCTTGAGGTTGACCAGACCTATGGCGGCGTTACCAGGACGTACAGTGCTGGTACCAAGGCCGATGCTGGTTTCTGGTTTCAGCCGATGGGCGGTGTCATCGCTGCCGGCGTTCAGCAGTCGGCTAAGACGATCTCTATCAACTGGTTGCGGGACGTACAGGAACCGCTTGAGGATCTGGAGAGCGACAACACCGACTTGATTATAATCATCGGTGGCATTCTCTGGTTGAGCCTCCAGGCTGAGGCTGAGGCACGCAATATGCCTTACAAGCTCATTGGTGCTCGTACTGCCAAGCAGGGATTTACTGAGATGGTCCTTGACGACCATCGGATTCTCAAGGATCCGTTCCTCAAGGCAGCAAACAACACCATTATGGGTGAGACGACTTCTTCGTATGGCGATCTTGCCATGCGGCTGTATTCGATCAACCTGAAGGATTGGGAGATGTTTATCCATCCCACTCGCAACTTCAAGATGCAAAACTTTTTCGATCAGTCTCAGCTCATGGGTGGTACTGACTCGAAACTGGCGAGGATCAAGTTTTCTGGCAATCTGACCTGCTGGAATCCTACTGCCAACATGTATTACTCGCTCGTCAGTCCGTAATGTGCGAGCTGCGTAGCCTACTGTAACTTGGAATGTTGCAGTAGGCTTGAAATGTATTTCCACTTTTTTTAAGGAGAAATTGATTATGACAACCGGAATACAGTCAACAGAGTTTTATCTGATTGACAACTGGCCTGGTGAGGTTACGAATGGCCCGAATCCGAGTGACTGGACCGTTGCTTCTGCTACGGAGGATTTTTCTCTTGGCACGAAGCGTATGATTTACGATGACACCAATAGCGGCTGGGCGGTACTGATGTTTCTGAAGTTCCTAAACGGGGCTGTGCCGGAACCCGATCACGGTATTGGCAAGTTCCCGATCTGTGGGATGCACACGGCGGCGGCTGCTTCCGGCGACTACTTCGTCGTTAATAACGACTCAAGTGAAGTGTCGCTGACTGGCCCGGTCGCTATCTGCCTTGCCACGAATCTGTCCGGAGACACCTATCCGTATGCGTGGTTCTGGGTTGGCGGCGTTTGTCCGCAGGACACTATTACTTCGCTTACCGGATTCGCTTACATCACGGACGGCAGCGTGACGGCAGGTAGCCACATGCTGTTAGTAAATAGTGCGAGTTACGTTGCGTTCCGCATAGCAACGGCAACGGATGTTGCTCGCGGTAATGCCTACAGCTTGGTAACTGATGCGTGATCTTCGTGATGTTCAGTGTGGTGTTTAATGAAAACGAGCTTGTGCTAACTTGGGATGTTGGTACAGGCGTGAAATGTATTCCCAATTTTTTTAGGAGAATTTACTATGACAATTGGAATTTTGTCAACAGAGTTTTATCTGATCGACAACTGGCCGGGAGAGGTAACGAATGGGCCGAACCCAGCCGATTGGACTACGGTTTCCGCCACAGAGGACTTTTCTCTTGGCACGAAACGGATGGTCTATGACGCTACTAATAGCGGCTGGGCGACGTTGATGTATCTCAAGTTCGTTGACGGTACCGTACCGGAGCCTGGTCTCGCTACTGGCAAGTTCCCGCTATGCGGAATGCACGCTGCTGCGGCTGCCTCCGGTGACTACTTCGTTGTCAACAACACCGGAGACTTGATCGGCAAACTTGGCCCGATGGCTATTTGTCTCGGGGAGCCTGTCACGGCTACACCGTATGGTTGGTATTGGGTTGGTGGCGTTTGTCCGCAGGATACCATTCCTGCCCTCACTGGAAGGGCTTATGTCACGGATGGCGGTGTCGATACGGCTCAGTCGTTTATGGTGATGGCGTCCAGTGCGAGTTACGTTGCGTTCCACATAGCAACGGCAACGGATATTGCCAACTTCTCGGCCTTCTCTTTGGTCGCGGATACCACCGGATAATTGGAACCTTAACCCAAGATCCTTCTGAAAGGAGGTTTCAATTATGGCATTATTTGACACGGTATTACAGAAGATGGTTTCTCTGTCCGGACTCCGTATGGAGGTTGGTTCAGGCGTCTCCATCGCAGGAGTGGACGCTCAGACGTTCACAGTTGCCACGAAGCTCAAAAAGGTTGTTTCTGGTTTTGGCGTAATGGATACTGATGGGATGAACGCTTTGGCTACTGCCGGCATAGTGTCGAGTGGTCAAGTCACGTTCACCAGGTTGGCACCCATAGCGACGAGTGCGGACACGATCACTTATGAGCTGAAAGGCTTCTAACAAGTTGTCCTTCTTCACGGAGTCCGGCCTCGTGGGTCGGCTCTGTGGAGATTTTTCACAAAAGAAGAAGGAGTTATGAATTATGAAGATGGATATTATGAAGGAAATCCAAAAAAGGGGGCAGCCGTACACGGCCCAAACTTTGTATAACACAATGCACGTCTCGCATATAGGGTATAGGCACAAGAACCAGGGGTTAGCAGTTGTTTGTGACTGGCTTCATTTGTTACGAGACAAGAGGGGTGTGGTCCATGATCCGTGGACGGATAAGCCTATGACCATAATCGAGGTGGGCTGTGGCAATGGAAAGCTCTGTGACTTTTTACGGAGTCTGGGCTTCCAAGTTGCTGGAATGGACATATTTGACAACAAAGTGGTTTACGATAGGTCGTGGTATTGCTTCGCAAAACATGATTTAGCAGAAGTTCCTTATCCCTTTGATGACAAGAAGTTCGACTACTGTCTATGTTTCGATGTGCTGGAGCACTTGAAGGAAGAACACGTTGCCCCTGCTTTACAAGAGATGGCACGAATAAGCAACGATGGTATTATTATCAAGGTGTCGTGTTCCGGGGAACCGCCACTTCATCTCACGGTCAAGACTCCTGGTTGGTGGCTGGAGCAGCTCACAGAGAATTGCCCCGACTATTCATGGCAACTGCTCCGGAACTTCGAGCGAATCGCAAAGGAGGATGGTCCTATGATGAGATCACAAAAGACGTTCTCGGATGTCCGTCCCCTCCCCGATGGTTATGTGCAGACCTTTGCTCCTCTTTTTTTTGGCAAGAGAGGAGCGATCGCTGATGAAGGTTAAGCTCTATATGACTGGTGGTGAGGAGCCGATAAGCGAGTATCCGCTTGGCCTGGGTTACCTGAAGTCGAACTGTTCGGGTGACATTACAATCGTCAACAACAGGAAGGATCTCAAGGATTGCGATTTAATCGGCCTGAGTTCCACTGTGGGCGGTCTTAAAGAAGCGGTTGACATTGTCACCTCTACCGATATTCCCGTCGCTATCGGCGGACAGGGGACTATGTGGGATGGCCTGGCGGATTATCCGTTCAAGCACATAATCAATGGCGAAGGCGAAAAGGCATTGCAGTCCATAATGGACGGTAATACACAACGTCTTGTACAATTTGAGAATATCAAGAATCTCGACACTCTCTGTTTTCCGGAAAGGGGGAGGTGCGGTGAAGAGGTCCCGATATTGACAAGTAGGGGTTGTCCGTTCAACTGTCACTTCTGTTCGTCTCAGAACTACTGGGGCAAGACCAGGTGGCACTCGGCTGAGTATTTTCTGAACGAGGTTGACTTTGTCAGTAGGAGATACCCTGATTCTCACGTCCTATACATCATGGACGATCTGTTCATTGTCAACCTGCAACGGTTCAACAAGATATACGAAGAATGGATGATGAACGGTCTGAACAAGAGATTCGAGCTGAAAGGTTTTGTTAGGTCAAGGAGTATGACTATTGACATAGCCAGGAAGATGAAGGCTATGGGATTCAGGTCTGTTCGGTTCGGAGCTGAGTCTGGTAGTGACAGGATGCTCAAGATGATCAATAAGCAGGAAACAGTAGCGGATCATCAGAGGTGTATAGATATATGTGTAGAGGTTGGCCTGAATGTATGTGCTTCTTTTATCCAGTATTTGCCGGGTGAGACCGTAACGGATAGGCAGCTCACAGGGTTGTTCAAGAAAAAGAATAATCAGGTGTTGTGTGTTTCTGGTAACTATAAGTTTCAGCCGTTTCCTGGAACCTTCTTCTATGACGGAAGCAGTCCGCTTGATGGTTCTAAAGACTGGAGAACCCGCGGAAAGGTCAATCCAAGACTTTTAGAAGAAGGAGCTACAAAATGAAGATCGCAATCTGCACACTGACGGAACAAAGGGACAAGTGCATTGATAACATGCTGGCAGTGGAGTTGAGGAAATACGGACACGATGTTGTGATCCGTAGTTACATCCATGCAGCAAGAGAGTCTATCTGTTACGAGAAGCCGGACGCAGTGATTGTTCCAATGGTCGGCGGCGAGTACAAGATGGACACTATTAAGAAGTGCAAGGAGTGGGGGATCGAGGTTATTGTCCGGCGCGGTGAAGCTGGTATGGGATGGGAACAATTCAAAGACCTTGACGACAACCGCAAAAAACTTCATCTCGGTAACTGGGATTATGGTCCCTACGTTGACCTTGAGTTGGTGTGGGGTCGAGAGTTTGGGCAGATAATTGCAGGACATGGACACATGATGGCACATAGGGTTAAGGCTTGTGGTGCGTTTGCTTTTGATCCGTACTTCCAGGAGGACACAAACGTCTATCTTGATCGGAAGAAAACAATTCTCTTCGCCACGGGCTTCTCGACCGCTGATTGCCGGCCTGGTTATTGCGAGACTGGTTTGCCTGAAGGTTCAAGTTACCATACAGAGCTCCAGAAGATACACAGTGATGCAAGGGTGGCGTGGTTGGACGCTATTGCCAACCTTGTCGCGGATTATTCAGACGAGTATGATTTTGAGCTGAAGGTCCGTCCCGGTGAGTCTGCTTCGGTATATGCTGACAAAGTTCCTTCATGTGTCAAGATACACAAGGACGATGCTTCATCCTCTGAAGTATTGAGAAGCATTGACATTCTTGTGCATAGCGGATCAACACTGGCTATCGAGGCTCACCTGCTTGGTGTGCCGTCGTTTAACTTCTGCAATGTCAATCCGGATCCGTTGCTCTCCAAGGTAAGTCCGATGCTTAGCACTTATCCAGAGTTGGAGTTTAATCTCAACAGGGTCACTCTTGGGCGATCTAATATCAACGAAGACGCTTTTAATCAGTTGCAGGACCATCTATACGGTCCGATCGACGGTAAGGCTTGCGAGCGAGCTGCTGGTTTTGTCCACGAACACCTTGCGGGTAAAGAGATTGAGAACACTTCACCTATGACCTGGCCGAAAGAAGCTAAGTATTTCAAAGGTGGCAACATCCATCTTGAGAAGCAGGAAGGTGATTTCCGGTGGTCGTGTCCGTGTTGCAGAAATATCTTCTGGGGCGAGCAGGAAGCTACTTACAATTGTCCTTATTGCAATATGAAAATAGACAGGACGACTGTAAAACCCGGTGACAAAGCACCGTCACGAAAAAGAATGGTTACCGAGAGCGCTTTGAAGTAGGAAGGAAGAAGGATTATGACAAACAAGGAACGATTCAAAGCCAATATAAGGATGTTTGAGTTTGAACCACATTCCTACTGTAACCGGAAGTGTTGGTTCTGTCCGAACAACTTTATAGACCGAACAGGACCGGTCAAGTTCTTTGACGAAAAGATATACGCACAAGTCTTGGAAGATCTCCGGAGCATTGATTATTCAGAATGTATCGGCTTTGCTGGATGGTGTGAGCCTTTCAGTGAAGCGACTGCAACGATTCGCATGTTTCGTGATGCCAGAGACAAGTTGCCGAATGCAATGTTGTTTAGCAATACCAATACTGATTATTTGACAACAGAGATAGTTAAGGAAGCGGCAGACGCCGGGCTTGACCATCTCAAGTGCCAGCTATACTTTGGCAAGGATGAGGAATATACAAAAGATGCTATTTTGCAAAAGATGATGTTCCTAAAGGCGAAGTTGCCTGGGATCGAGTTTAACGAAAGGGCTGAGGGGATCTGGTTTGCTTTGGTTGGCAACATGGTAGTTATCGCTTATTCCAAGGATTTTCACAAAGTTGGTAAGAACCGTTGTGATGTAAATGTCAGGAAACCAGTAGTAAGAACGGCTACTTGTTACGAAACACTGACGATGTTCGGCATCAATTACAACGGATGGGCAGTTCCATGTTGCAACATGCGAAGCGATTACCCTCCGCATAAAGAATTATTGCTTGGCAAGATGGACGATAAGCCTGGAAGGATTTTTGAAATGTATCAGGGCGTCTTGATACCAGAAACTCAATATCCTTGTTCGACGTGCATGGGCCTGCAGGGACATGCTAATATGAAAATGGTTCACCATATAGTTTTGAAAGAGTTGAAGAATGGTTAATTCTACCGGAGCTGCTCTGATCACCACGATCAGGCTCAGGTGTGCGAGGCAGAACGACACTGTCCTGATTACCGAAGCCTTCGTGCTTGCCGCACTGAACGAGGCTCAGATACACATTGTCCGGAAGTCACCGAGGATCGTCGGTCTCGACAGCAGTGATGCTACCACCTACCGGATTGACAGGTGGGTCACCACCGCGATTGCCGTCACTGTGGCTGTTAGGGCCTCGACGGGTATTGTGACGCTTACGGCAGCAGGACATGGCCTTGAGGTGGGTGACATCGCCTCTGTTGTCGATGTCAATAACGATACCAGCTTCAATGGTACTTTCGAGATATTGTCCGTTGCCACTAACGATGTTACCTACTTCTCGAATCTCGATGCGGATGATGGTATCGGTGCGACATTCGGAACGATTGCCAAGTCGGCA
>Ga0075125_10000969_pt1 | contig 13455 bp, 17 predicted proteins | sample AntAceMetag02UKN_FD_69810 | JGI IMG/M metagenome (GOLD analysis project Ga0075125, IMG submission 69810) | Saline lake microbial communities from Ace Lake, Antarctica - Antarctic Ace Lake Metagenome 02UKN | ecosystem: Environmental > Aquatic > Non-marine Saline and Alkaline > Saline | place... | reverse complement strand
TCCTGGCGATAGCCGAAATGATAAATATCTTATTGAAAGTAAGCAGACTTTAAAAAAGTCGTACTCTCTCAATAAAGATAAGCTAGACAAACTTTACGAACAGGGATTGTTCACTTATAAAACGCCTTTACTCGCGGTCAGAATTATGGATATGGATCTTATTGTAGTTTTTGAGGAAGATTTTTCAAAACTTTTAGAAAATCAGACCAAGGAATAATCACATAAGGTTCTTCTCTGTCTGGTTTTATTCCTGCTATTTTAATCTCAGTGTCTTTTCCTTGTTCTTGTGCTTGATCTATAATGTTACGAATCATTTTAGACTTGTACGCCTTTCCAAACTTAAGTTCCCATGCCCACCCGGGTGTATTTTTTAGATCGGTTCCCCCACACTGGGCCTGTTCTGCAGCATTGCGCATAACGCCTGGCCAAATATCTCTTAGTCCGTTATTAACAAACCACCTCTCACCTCTTTTTCCTTTTTGTCTTGCGTTTACAGCCATTTAAAAATTCTTTAATTCTGGATATTCTCTTTCCATTCTTTTCAATTCTTGTTTTTGAATCCAGTCCATGGTGTCATCCCCCCTCATGGCCCTTTTCTTTTTACGGTTTATAGTCTGTGCACCCGGATTAAACCATCCTATCCCATGTTCTTTCATGTATGCTTTTGCGCATTTGGTTGAACAAAATTTTCTATTGGAATATCTTTTTCTACTTTCGTACGTCTTTTTCTCTATTTTAACTCCATCATGCAAGCAATATACAGGTTTAACAGGGGGTTTTTTTGTAGCCATTCTTAAATAATAAAAAAGCACCTAATTGGTGCGTAAATTGTAATATAGTTGTTACATATTATTTCTTTTCATTTCCTTTATCATATAATACCACACTCTAGGGTAAAAGTCAAAGGGCTATACAGGAGTAGAAAAAATCTACCCCTGCATACAGCAAAACCCTTTTGACTATTCGTCAAACGGAAGTTCTGCAACCTCCTCTTTCTTTTCCACTTTCTTCTCCGCCAAAGGCTTGTACTGAACATCAAAACTGTGGTAATCGTTACCACCGGTTTTCTTGCTCGCAATTTTACCAAGATAGGTAATTTTGCACATTGCCCCGCGAGGAACTTCTTTCATTCTTTGGTCGAGCACAAATGCTCCCCAAACGTCTCTGAGACCGTCTTTGGCCTCAAGCTGGTGTAAGGAAGATTCGTTTTTCCCTAAACCTGTTTTTGTTCCCAAAAACTTGCCCTGAATAGAAGAGTCCTTGCCATCCTCACGATAGTTCCAGATTTCTCCGCTTTCGAAATCCTGAGGTTTGATAGTAACCCATTCATCTTTTTTACTCATGGTTTTAAATAATTTATAATACTAGAAAGGATATTGCCTCTTCTTAGGAAGCTCACTGTTTATTTTGTTAATTAGTTCTCGGTTTTGGAAGCCCCACAGTGTTTGAGCTGCCTTCCACACGTTAAAGTCTGCACCGTTTTCTTTATAGGTATATCCACCAGTTGGCTTACCATCTTTTCCTGTATCTAAGTTACATACAGCAACTCCAATGTCTTTAATGTTCTTGATTTCTCCCATTTCTTCGAGTCCTTTGTGGTAGGCCGACATTTGAACAAAAACGTCATCGTAAATGGCTTTACCAGTTTTTATATCCACAATCATTGGTCTCTTTTCATGTCCTATAGTAACAAGCAAATCAAAGGTCCCAGCGAAGCGATGTTTCTTACTTATAACACTTTTTTCATTTATCAAAACTTTTACACTGTAATCGTCTACCCACTTTTTAAATGCCTCAGCATATGGTTTATATTTTGATGCAATTTCACCAAGGAACTCGTCTGTATCTTTCCAAGTCTCTACTATTTCATGTACCATTGTTCCTCTACCCATTGCATTTTTAGAACTCTTCCAGGGGGCAGAAAGTGCTTCTTGTTGTGAAAGCCCCGGATCAAGTACCATGGCCTCCCAGACACATTTGCCATACCAATATCTCAATGCAGGTTTTGCAATTGATTTCATAGCTGTCGTTACCGTCACGTAAGGGGTGTCATCAATCCAGTAAAAGCCTCCACGCCTCATTGTTCTTTTGTCTGTTTTTTCTTTTTTCATATTAATTTTATTTTTTTAAACATTTAATTCTGAGCAGAAAGAGCTTTTAAATGCCGCCTTTCAAGGTTACTTGACTCAAGGTTTCCCTCAAATCCTCTGGCCAAGTCTAGCAAACACCCAAAATTACTTTCCAAGTATTGTGTCCTCTGCACTAATAGGCTTAAAACTGTAATGTTTTATTTTTGGACACCCAGCACTCACACCGTTATCAGCATTCGCCATTTAACGTTAGATTAGGATTACTCCCAATCGGATTTAAGTAAGCCACCTTAGTCGTGCGTAGCAACTTGTTCGGTCAACTCAGATTTAAATGTTCAATGTTTATATATTACACTTATTAACAGTGTATGTCAAGTGGCACTATTTGGCCAGTCTCCAGTGGTTTTGGTTATGTACCCATGCCCAGCCTGCATCAGTCATTGCTTTTATGTCTTCGGTTTTTAAGGTTTCAGGTGCAACATTATAAATACGAAGATCTGTTTCAGAAACTTCAATATCACCATTTGGGAAATATTTTTGAACAACCGCTAGTGCAGTATCTACTGCTGGTTGTAATTCTTCAGGAATTTGTGCATTTGGTTCATCCATTTTGTTTAATATTTTTAATTGTTGATCGGAGTACAATTATAACACCTTGTTGAAGGTTTATCAAGACCCCATCCTTTTTCTTTTATACACATTAGGTTATCACTTTCATAAGATGTTGTGGTTTTGCCCGGTAAATAATTGGCAAATAGGGCAATAAGAACAATTGTACTAAAAACTACAGCAAAAATAAATAAAAATTGAAAAGTTTCTTTAATCATATATATACTTATACCATAAGGCGTATGTCTTGTCAAGTGTTGTCACAGCGGGTAGAATTGAACTACCGACCTCGGCCGTATGAAAGCCTTGCCCGACCATCGAGCTACGCTGCGAATTGTGAGAGCAGAAAGAATCGCACTTTCATCTGAGGTTTTTCAGACCACCGCCGTGACTGACTTGACTATACTCCCTTATGTGACAGTCCTGGGTAATGCTCCCAGCCGACCCTGCGGCGCGAGGTTTACAATCTCGTGTGTCTCTTTAACACGCTACACTGCCATTTGCTCCGGAGGCTAGATTTGAACTAGCGACATCTCGATTAACAGTCGAGCGCTCTACCAACTGAGCTACACCGAAAAATGTTGCGGGGTCTGGGTTACGCTCCCAGATTAATGAAGATTATGAGCCTTCAGAGATACTTACCTCCCCTCCGCATATTGTGAATCCAGATGGAATCGGACCATCGTTGCCTGGTTAAAAGCCAGGTGCTTTGCCATTAAGCTATGGACTCATGTGGCGAGACTGAACGGACTTGAACCGTCGACTTCTGACTTGACAAGCCAGCGCTCTGACCAGCTGAGCTACAGTCCCACATTGTTCCGCCCCTTGGATTTGAACCAAGATCAGGTGCTTCAAAGGCATCCGTCCTACCTTTAGACGAGAGCGAAATATTGTTATGAAGCTAGGATTTGAACCTAAATAGATAGCTTCAGAGGCTATCGTCCTACCGTTAGACGACTTCATAATACTAGAAAATCTCCTTGCGGAGATCTATTTTTAAAGTACAAAAAAGATATCCGCGTTTATGCAGTATACATATTGAATTGGTAATCTTTTTTCTGTTGTATCATTTACTTGTCTATATTAACACAACTACTGTCTTCCTGTCAAGTCATCTTCGTCAACGATATCAGGAACTTCTTTGGGGTCTATCATTTTACTCACCAGATCTAGTGTATCAAAAAGCCCCAGAAGATAATCCGCACTAACCATAGTTGAATTGTTCGCCGCCTCTTCTTTTATCTTTTGTATATTTTTTCTTAATGTTTCAATAGGAGCTTCTACAGTTTTTCCAAGCTCTTTGTATCGTGACATGTCTCTTTCCATGTTTTCATTATAGCATACAATCTTTTGTATCTCTACCAAGACTTGAACTTGGGCCTAATCTTTAGGAAAGATTTGTTCTGTCCTCTGAACTATAGAGATATGTGTACAACCAGAAGGACTCGAACCTTCACCTTTTCGGGTAGAAACCGAAAGCATTATCCGTTGTGCTATGGTTGTATAAGTACTCTCAGCGGGCTGCGACCCCGCGTTTCTTGGTTGAGAACCAAGTATCCTGAACCGGGCTAGATGATAAGAGCAAATGGGTGTGCGGACGGATTCGAACCGACTCTCCTGCCTTCACAGAGCAGAGTGCTGACCGATAACACTACATACACCATTATTGTGAGCGAGTGGAGTTGAACCACTGACCTTCCGGTGGCGGATGCTCTTCTTCCTGAGCTACTACTCACATGGTGACGATACAGAGGATCGAACTCTGTCGACCGGCTTGAAAAGACGGCGTCCTGCCATTAGACGATATCGCCATTTTGTACTCGATGTAGGGATTGAACCTACGCTCCCTCCATGTAAAAGAGGCACTCTACCGCTGAGTTAATCGAGTTTATTGTGCACTCAATAGGAATCGAACCTACAACTTTCGGATTCGAAATCCGACACTCTATCCAATTGAGTTATAAGTGCATGGTGAACCCTCTGGGGGTCGAACCCAGAATATCCATCTTAAGAGGATGGTGCTGTAGCCAATTTAGCTAAGGATTCATATGTGCTCTTGATAGGAATTGAACCTATAAAGCCTTGCGACCATTGATTTTTGAAACCAACGCGTATACCGTTTCGCCACAAGAGCATATGGGGCTGGTCAGTCTCGGAGTAGATACCCTAACCCTCCTGACCTAAAGACTTCCTTGTTGCCAAGGTTGCCTGTCATCTGGGAACCCCAACCCCCAGACCAAGTCACATCGTGTCTACTGCCACTATTGACCGGTGTGCCTAAAGTGGGAGTCGAACCCACAAGCCCGAAGGCGACTGGTTTTAAGCCAGCTCTGTAAACCAATTTCAGCACTTAGGCAAGTGTAGCTTTGGTGGGAGTCGAACCCACAAACCCTGCGGTCACAGTTTCTAAGACTGCTGCGTGAACCAGTTTCGCCACAAAGCTATGTGTGGACAGTACAAGATTCGAACTTGCGACTTTTACATTGCAAATGTAACACTCTACCAACTGAGTTAACCGCCCATATGAGGACCTGGAGGGGAATGCTCCCTCGTGTGTCTTATTCAACCAAGAATGTTTACGTGTGTTTCAGTGTCTCCACCATTTATTTTTTATAAGAAATAAAAACTTAAAGTTCTTTCACTCCGTCACATGTTTTTAGGAAACAAGAAACCACTTTTTGGATACTCTCCTATGCTTACGCAAAAGCGACGTTCGGCATAAAAGCTTCTTCAATGGCTAAAAGCACATTGCTAAAGAATTGTTTAACTTTTTTAACAGTTATTTTTTTTGAGATTTTAAAGAGCTCTCAATCTTACACGAGATTCTTAACTTATTAAGCCATCGAAACTAAATTCAGGCCCATGCTGACATCATACCACATAATTAAGCCTATGTAAAGACTACCTTGGCTAAAATATAAAACTGCCTATGTGTCATTTTTTCTGCGTCCTTTTCCAAAAACTTTCTAGCCTTCTCTTTAATTTCATCAAAAAAGTCTTGTCCATGTCCAGAAGCAACTAAGAAATTCTCCCAGTTGTCAATTTTTCTTTGGAATTTTTTAACAATACTATCTTTTCTTTTTTGAATTTCAGTGTTATAAACCATCCAACAATATGCTAAGGAAAGTTGTCTTATAGTTTTTTGCACTTGTTCGCTAGACATCTTCAAAAAAGCCGTCAACGGCGTTGTCTAATTTGTGAATCTTTTCGGACGATTTGTTAACTCTATCCATGACATATTTTCTAAAAACAACTTCACCGTTGTCATGCATTTCAAAGTCCTCAACACCAGTTCTTCCATGCACCCTGTTTTTGTTGATATACAACTTGCCGTAAGGTTCTAGAACACCGGCCCCACCAGTAGAATCTTCCTTCTCTCTGTATTTACGGTGTAGCAACATCACAACACCAGGAATCTGTGACAATGAACTAGAGTCTTTTAGGTCATCAAGTGTCGGTGGCTTGTCACTGTTCAATTTTCTAAGATGGCAGATAACCAAGATTGGCAGTTCTAGTTTTTTTGCAGCCAGTTGTAGATTGGCAATAAGAGAGTCCATGTCCTCTGTGGCTCCACGGCCAGTTCTTTCAAAATAGTGCAAGTGGTCAATTATTAACAGTTCTGGCAATTTTATTTTTTGAAACAACTTAATAAAGTCTTCAGTGTTTGGCATTGAGTCTGGGGCAATGATGGAGATGTTCTCAAGACCTCTGGCAGATCCAAACATGCTTTTAAGTCTAGGGATAATAAATACGTTTTGCTCAAGGGAGGCGAAGACGACCTTGTGCCCTGCTCTGGCCACCCTACCAGCGATATTTAGAGCTATTGTAGTTTTACCTTGGTGAGTTGGGGCAGACAGCATATACAACTGTGTTGGAACAAACTTAAAATACTCGTCCAACATGCCATAGCCTGTCGTTAATCCATCCCCAAACCTTTTCATTAACCTTGCATACTCATCTTCAGCCTCTTTGAAAGTTATAATCTCTAGTTCTTCTCTGTCACTACTGTCCTTGTCTTTTTTTGCTTTTTCCTTTGGAGAACTTTCTACAAAAGCACTGGCAGATTTAAATACTGTTTCCATTTCTCTCTGTGGTAATGGTGGATCGTAGCTATTGTTTACGGCTGTCAAGAGTTGAAAGGCCTCTTCCTCGTTGTGCTTGTTGAGTAAGGAACATGCCACCCTATGCAAACTATCATTTCTAGAACCAGAAGATATTTTTAAATAATCGGACATTTTAAGAGCATCAGTGTGCCCCTCTGCGTTGGTGAACTGTTCCGCAAATGACTCGTCCAACGCTGGCAGGTTGTCAATTGTTTCAGGTGCTTTTCCGTCCCATTGATAAAACTTCCCATTAGGGTGTTTCGTTGGTGGCAGAACAATGAAGCCACCCTCCCCACGGATGTCAATAGCACGCTCCTTGTCCACCTTATTTCCAAGGCCTTCAGTATATTTGAAGAATAGGTGCCTCCCACCAGACCCTGTAATGGTCCTTAAAGGGGTTTTGAGGTCAAGTTTGGTTCCACCGTCCTTGTAACTGTCTTCATCTATTACCACGATACCAGAGAGCTTGCCCGTAACGACACCTACACCTACCTCAGGGTCTTTAAACCACTCGTTTAATTCCTCTTTAGTTGGTCTTCTTTTTTGGTATTCAGTCCATGTTGCAATAGCTGGTCTCTTCTCTCCTTTTTTAACAGGAAGAAGAACCCAACCGAAGCCTCTGTATTTTTTAAGTAATTCTATTCTTGTCATTTTTGCTCCCTTTTCCACTTAAGAAAATCTTCAATCTTTTCAAAAATGCCCTGTTTTTTTAAATTGGCATATTCTCTTTTCAGATCTTCTCTCTTTTCTATTTTGGCAACTTTTACCAGATCAAGATAGTTGGGATTTGGTACGAGCTTCTGAAATTTTGTATTCAGCCATCTCCCGCCACTTACGCCAATATTTTCACTATCACCCATGTTCTCCACAAAATCCTTATAATCCTCTTCGGTTAAATATTCTTCAGGTCTTATCCCTGGATAAATAACCATCCATGGATGTGTCTTATTGTACTCGTTTAAAAAATCTTTTCGATTTTGGCTTGACATTTTTCTTCGGTTTTAAATTTAGTAATCGGTCTAATGTTTCATTATTGCGCAAAAGGTAGTCAATTGTCAAGTACCTCTTTCCGGGCCCCATCCACCAGTAGTCCTGAGACGCGTTGGTAATCGCACTCATAATTTCGTCAAAACTAAATTCTTGTAACCGCACTTTCAACTTTAACTTTCTTCCGTCTGTCATTCTAACCCTTGGTTGTTTGGTGACAGTTTGGAAATGTTTGAGCAGTTTTGCCTCTCTTGTCCTAGATTCTTTTACTATAGGGGAGGGGGGTATAAGTTCTGGGGACCTCATAGCAGAAGTAACATTAGTATTAACCGATTTTTTTCTGTTTTCTTTAGGAAGAGTCTTTAGACTCTTTCTTTCTTTATTATCTATTATATTATTATCCGTTGCTTTAACGCAATAGCTCTGTTGCGTAGACGCAATAGCTCCCTGTTGGCTGTTGCTTAAACGCAATAGCTCGTCATACTTGGGTGTTAGGGCGACATAGAGCTTCTGATGGATTTTTCTCTTCGTGGTAAGGAAACCTTCCTTTTCTATTTTAGTTAACCTTCTTGAAACAGAACTGGTAGCGCTAACTCTTAATAGTGGCATTTCTTGGATTAGATGGGCTAGATTGACCCAAGTCCACGTTTTGTCTTTTTCTACGATTCTCTTTTTAACTACTGCTGGGTGAGCACTTCCACAAAGATGTCCTAGAAAGTCTAAAATAGCACCGTCGGCAACGTCTAAGTTTTTATATTTAGCTAGTACAAGTTGGTTAATGTTGATAGAATATTTCATATTTTCTTCAGTATACCACTGAATATTTTAAAAAACAAATTTCCTTAATCTTCTTCCTGTGGGGTGTTTTCGCGAGGAATCAAAAGCTGTCTAGCGTCATCAATAAGATCCTTATAGGCAGATATAAGTTGTTCTGCCCCCTCAATTGAAAGTGAATCAATAGGATGTTTCTTGTTTAAGACCGAGTAACTCCATGATACTTGTGAAATATTGTGTAACAAATTCCTTGCCTTAATGAATTCCCTTGTTAGGTCAATAGGCAAGTCATAGTTATTCGTATGATTATCCATTTTATTTTTTTATACCCTGACTCTCGAGAGCCAACGTAAAAGTTGGCATTGTATCAAATTGGGTAAAATGATACGGTCATTCGTGTTGGCCTGAAAACAGGTCCGTTATTAAAAACTGGATTGTCAGTCTTACTTCCAACTCCGATAGATAAATATTAGCAGATTAACCTGGTAGTTGTCAAGCAGATATTATCCTCTTGACAAATATCCAATGTTAGTATAAAATAATGAACATATATGGCGTTGAAGATATTTGGAAAAAACATTTTGCTTCGGGAAGTTAAGGAAAAAAAAACAGCAGGAGGTATATATAACCCCTCCGGGTCTTCTGAACTTTATGAAGTTATGTCCTTTGGCAAAGATGTGAAAATCGAGCTTAAGACTGGTAACAAGGTTATTATAAACAATCGTGTGGATTATACTTTTATCGAAGACGAGGGAGAACCCATGGTCTTCGTGAAAGAAGAAGATGTTCTGGCGATTAAAACAAAATAATGCAAGGAAAAATATTTAAATTTGGACAGGAAGCAAGAGAAGCCCTTTTTAAAGGTGTTTCAAGGCTAAATGATGCGGTTACAACCACCCTAGGACCAAAGGGACGCAATGTGGCTATTGACAAAACATGGAACGCCCCCGTCGTTCTTCACGATGGTGTCTCGGTTGCCAAGGAAATTGACCTTGTTGACCCCTTTGAAAACATGGGTGCTCAGATGGTTAAGGAGGCTGCCTCAAAGACCAACGACAAGGCTGGGGACGGGACAACGACCTCAACCCTTTTGGCAAATTCTATTATTGAAAACGGTATTATAATGATTGATGGGGGACACAACCCCATGACCCTAAAGAAAGGTATCGACATGGCCACAGAGGAGGCTGTTAAAATACTTGATAGTTTAGCAAAACCAATTGAAACAAAAGAACAAATAAGACAGATCGCCACGATTTCTTCTGCCAATGAAGAGATAGGGAAGATTATTTCTGAGGCAATTGAGAAGGTTGGGAAAACCGGTGTAGTTACTGTTGACGTTGGTACTACTGCCGAAACAGAAATGGAACACAAAGAGGGAATGGAATTTGATAAGGGTTATGTTTCTCCATACTTTGCTACCGATACTGACAAGATGGAAACAGAAATTATTGACCCTTACATTCTTATCGTGGATGACCAAATTTCAAATTCGTCCTCTCTCGTTGCCTTTTTTGAAAAGGCTGTCAAAGAGTTAAAGAGAGAAGACTTTGTTATCATTGCTAACGACTTTACCGAACCAGTTTTGTACACAATGATTTTAAATAAGGACAAAGGGTCTTTAAAACTACTAGCCGTCAAGTCACCAGCTTTTGCCGAGAGAAGAAAAGATATGCTTAAGGATATCGCCACTATTACTGGCGGAAAAGTTTTTGATAAGGAGTCTGGTGGTAGACTGGAAGACATTTCACTAGACTGGCTTGGACGTGCTGACAGGGTTTTGTCTGATAAAGACATGACACAGATTGTTGGCGGAAGAGGTAAGACAGAAGATATTCAAAAGAGAATAGTCCAAATTAAAAACATGATTAAGAAAGAGACTTCAGATTTTGAAAAGGAGAAACTCCAAGAGAGACTGGCCAGACTTACTGGAGGAGTTGCAATAGTGAAGGTTGGTGCGCAAACAGAGATTGAGGTTAATGAGAAAAAAGAAAGAGTTATTGACGCTGTTGCCGCGACTAAGTCGGCCATTGAAGAAGGGATTGTTGCTGGGGGAGGAATTACTCTATTGTTTATTTGTGACAAGCTGATGACGAAGTCTGAAAAAATTAAAAATTCAACAGTTCGTGAAGGATTTTTAATCCTCGCGGCCTCATTGTTTTCCCAAATAGAAAAGCTTTTTCAGAATGCCGGAATGGACGAAGACACTATTGTTGACAAAATTGGAGAGATTGTTGCTCTTAATAAAAAGACTCCACAGATGGGGTATGAGCTTGAATCGGAAAAAATTGTTGATATGTACAAAGAGGGTGTTATTGACCCTAAGAAAGTTGTTAGGTCTGCTTTGCAAAATGCCAGTAGTGTCGCATCCATGATTTTAACCACCGACGTTTTGGTGGCAAAAGAAGAAGAGAAGAAAGAGCTACAAGCTTCTTAAATACCCCTAAAACAAAAACTGCTTGTCTACCCTACCACTTTGTCTGCGAAGACGTTTCTAGACATACTAGAAGGTCTTCTTGGATGTTTTTTACTTGATGATGTGATTGCCAGAATCGGTTTTTATCCAAGGTTGAAAATAAAATTTTTCTTCTGGTAGTTCTACCGCAGTTAATTTTCCATTACCCAGAACAGAACATACGGCAGTGTCAATTCCTATCTTATTTTCCATGACTATTGGTTCGAATTTGCCGGTATGGTCGTCTGGCGTGTGTCCAAAAATTACTTTTTTACCCCAGTCATATTGAGAATCTATAAAATCGTATCTTATCCACAACAGGTCTCTTTCTGCTGTATTTTCTGGAAGCACTTCTGGAACGAGTCCGGCGTGTACAAAATAATAATCTTTAGTTTCTGTCCAAAATGGTAGTTTGTTTAAAAAGTCTATATGTTCTGCTTTTATTGCACGATTAGGATAAGATGCCAAGGTTTCTCTGCCACCCTGTAAATACCAATGATTCCACGAAGGTTGATTAGGATACACTAAGGCATTTTTCATCATATCTTCATGGTTACCAGTTAAAAACTCCCAGTGAGGATATTTTTTGCTCCATTTAATTATCTGTTCTACAACCTCTCTTGATTTGGGCCCACGATCTATGTAATCACCAATAAAAATGATAGTGTCCCTTTTGGGCTTGAAATTAGCTTCTGTTTTTAGTTTCTTATACAAAGACATCATTTCATCATAACATCCATGAACGTCACCAATAGCAAAAATTCTTTTTTTCATATTGTTAAATACATTATAATATAATAGAAAGAGCTAGAGACTGGATTCGAACCAGTGAGAGGTTTCCCTTTCGGTTTACAATACCGATGCACTCGGCCACTATGCGACACTAGCTTATTGCAAGTCGTCCAGGTTTCGATCCCGGCGAAGAAACGTTTGGAGGGTCTCTCGCGCCCAGCGCCCGACTTATATGTTAGGATTATAGCACAAGAACACTCCTTAAACAAGTCCGGTTCCATTACAGTGCTTACAAATATCTTTTGCTCTCACACCCGGCACTTGAGCTGTAATCCATAGTTCCAAATTTTCTATTCTATTGTCTTTACGTTGTCCATTTTTGTGGTGAACGTTTTCTTTTATGGTTAAAGGTCTCCCAATTTTTCTAGCCATCACCAAGCGATGTTCTAGAATGGCATCTATTTTACCAACAAATTTTATTTTCATAGATGAGAACAGATTTTGTTCTTTGTTTGATAGGGTATTAAGCTTAATTACCATATAACCTTGGAAGGTTTTATATCTTCCATACCCATATTTACCCAACCCTCCCCTTTTTTTGGCAGCGTTTCTTGTTCCATGTCCATCAAGATAACGAACATGTTGTCCTCGTATGGTGTTGTTTTTAAATGAACTCCATTTAGAAATAGGCGTTTTTTCCCCGCAACCACACATGCACATTCCTGTAGGATTAATCGGTATTTGCATACCCATTTTCAAGTATTTGTCGATTGTTCGCTTCTTTCTGTTTTTTGATGCTAAGACTGTAGAACATTTTCTACAACAACATCTGACATCATGCCACTGTTTGTTTGAGTATCCATTTGGTTTTGTAAATTTCTTTTTACAAATAACACACTTTTTAAAACCAGTGATTTTCTTGCCAGAATTTCCATGCGAGTGTCGGATTGCCATATCTTTTAATATAATCTATACACCATTGTATCTGACTAATAGGATTTGTCAAATAATCATCCCCAACACTTGCCATTTTGGTGGCAGGAAGAGCTTGGCAAAGCCCATAGGCTCCAGAAGAGGGGTTTTTTGCAAAAGGATTAAACCCCGACTCAGCCATAATCAGCTTCATTGCAGGTTCTATGTGCTCTTTTCCATATTTATTTAGAACTGTATCCGCCCATTTGTCTCTCAAGTACAAAACTCTTGCCTGTCCGATCGCTTTGTCAAGAATGAGCGTTACATTTTTCCACCTCTAAATTGTTCTAGAATTTCTTCTATCAGCTCTTTGTTTGGATCTTCATTAGAACCAAGGTTTTTCTCAAGCTCTACAACATTGGCCTCATAATTTTCTCTCCAAGATTTCACCATGTGAGGTTTTTGGATAGCGAATTGAATCTCTTTTCGTACTTCAATAATTTGAACAAGGCTTTTTCCAAGACTTATTCCAACACATATCAAAACAAAAATTAACAGAAGATTATTCTTTATTACTTTTATTATTTTTTTCATTTATTTTTTCACCCCCTTTTTGGTTTGCCATCTTTTTCTATTACTAATTAGTCTGGTTATCAGTCTGGCCGCGTCGCCTTTGTTTAGTTTTTTAAGGACTTCTTCATTTATTCTAAATTTTCTTAGCAACTGTTCTTGGTTAAGGGTTGGCGGATGTTTTCTCCACGGGGCATTATTTTTAACTAGCCGTATACTTTTA